>Ga0207001_1078_pt1 | contig 10136 bp, 3 predicted proteins | sample Alteio_BWMinCont_91_FD_153481 | JGI IMG/M metagenome (GOLD analysis project Ga0207001, IMG submission 153481) | Enriched cells from forest soil in Barre Woods Harvard Forest LTER site, Petersham, Massachusetts, United States -... | ecosystem: Environmental > Terrestrial > Soil > Temperate forest >... | reverse complement strand
TTGAGGGTCGTAAAATCTCGCACCATAATCGTAATCTTCTAATCCCGTTCCATCAGAGAATTCTTTATTCTGAAGTTCCTTGCCATTGTATCTAAATTTATTCTCGGCATACTACCAGGTTGTCAAAGAACGCATCCCAATTTGGAGTTTCGTTACTTACCCAAATATAAAGAAATCCGTTCTTTGTGATGGGAAGACCAGTATATCCTATTGTGTTTAGCGTTCCAGCTGCTCCAACCACAACGGCGCCGCTTTGCGGGTAGCTGCTCACATATTTTAATTGGTCATCAAGCAATATCCAGTTTAGGTAGGCCTTTGGTTTACCAGATGGCGTCGGATCATCAGTGGGAAGAAAACTGTTCAGGGCTGCATATATCGGACTTGAGCTTGTATTATTCAAATCGGTGATCGAACCTTTGCCTCCTGAAGTCATGTTCACTACACCTGTGGCAAGAGATGCAAGCACGTCCGTAATGCTACTGTTGGGTGTATTAGTTGTTCCTGTATTATAAAATGATTCTACCGCAATATCAATTTTGTCTCCACTCATAACTTTCAAAAGAAGCGATGGCCCCATTTTATGTCCGCCCACATTTCCATTTACTTTGAAAACAGTATCATTTGGATTGGTAATTGTAAGATCAACTGGATAACCGGGCGCAGCAGTTCTTGCGATCGTTGTAGTTGTAAGATTTGCAAAGAGCTGGCTTTCTGTAGCTCTGTAAGCAGCTTCCCCACTGGCCAGGTATTTGGCCGTGTCTTTTTGCTGAGTCAGTACCATCCTTGTATTTCCCAAATGATCCTTTTCAAAGAAATCATATTCGAATCCGTAAGCTGAATAGCCGGTAGTGTATTTATGATAAGCCCATCTCACACGTCCTTCTTCCTGCGCAATAAATTGTAATGTGTCTATGCCGCCCGTCGGGTTGGAGATGGTATCGGACTGCTGGTAAACAAAACCTGCAATGTAGAGTGTTGTAGTGGTGTGCCTGCTCGCACTATCGCTGGTGATCTTCTCCAGTTTATTTCCTCCCGCATCATAGACATAAACAATATTGCCTTTCGTGTTTGGATGAACCAGGCTTGGCAGATTCAGGTAATTATATGTAATATTATCAATCAGTTTATTGTTATCTGAGATGAGATTCCCATTTCCATCATAGGTGTAATCCGAAGAACCTTTGCTACCAGTATAGTGAAAATCACCCAGCTTGGATAATGGGTCATTGGAAGCATCATTGACCTGAGAAAGCTTGTTTGAATTTGTCTGATAGGTATATGTAAGTTGATCGATCAATTGTGAACCTCCGACTTTAAATCCTTTCTGGTTCATGGACATGATATTCCCATTGGCATCATATGTAAGATTGCTGGTGGTAAAATCTATATATCCGAAGTCCCATGACGTGCCGGAAGTATTCTGCACGAAATTCGCTGCCGTTAAACGGTTCACATCATCATATGTGAAATCGTATTTTCTTCCAACGCCATCTCCCGCAGATTTCCAGACCGTACCCGTAATATTTCCATTAAACTGTTGAGCAGCATAAGTGGTGGTTCCTATAATGGAAGCCTGCTTTTCGTAACCCAGCTCCATTCCAAAATAATGCGTCGTAGTTCCTCCAACATAATTCTTATTGATACCTGTAAGCCAGCCGCGAATATTATAATCATATACCAGGCTGTCAACATTATTCCCTAAATATTTTGCCCTCAGTTGTCCAAGTTCATCATACTGAATACTATCAATCAGCTGGTCTGAACCTGCCCCGTCAATATTCTTCCAAATATGCTTGAGACGTAGTCCCTGGTCGTAATCCATTTTTGTAAGTACCATATGAGCCTGCACTGTATTACCATTCTTTTTATGACTTAAAAGACTTCGTATAGGCTTCCCTGTGAAATTGAATTGAGTAGTAATTGTATCAATGGCTCCTGTAAAGTTGATAGCCTGTGATTGTATAACTCTCCCACGGTCGTCGTAAAAACTGGATGCATATAAATACTGACTGGTTGTTCCAATTACTTTCGTCATTGTCCCCGTAACTAAACCTCGGGTAATATATAAAGGCGTAACAGATACCGCATAGGTTGGAGAGGTATTATACGCTGTATTAAAATAGCTACTATTCGAAGTATAATTAGTAGCCATGGATGCACCAACAGATGCCCCGGTCCTTGAAACCCAGGCATAATCATCATAAAAGGTACTGGAAAGAATTTCGAAATTTGAAATAGTACTTGGATAATTGACACTATAATAAGCCAGGTTCTGATGATATGTCTGGTTATTCGCATCAGTCAATAAACCAGTTGTATCAACCCTGTTCAGACTATCATATTTCGAAACCATCCATTTACCAAGAACACGCAGATTATTATCCTGTGTCATAACTACCCTGTCTCTTGAGTCATACACCATCCACAATTCTCCTGCACCCGGTATTTTTTTTATGACCATTCTTTTTCTCTGGTCGTATTCATACCTAAAACATAGTTCATTGGCGATGCCTGTACTGATTGACCAATTACTGTTTATCAATACGACTGCCTGCGGTTGAATTACAAATCGAAGGTTATTTAGATCATCATAAACATAATAGGTATTTAACCAGCCGGCATGTGCCGTACCGGGTGTGGCAGATAATTGCACTTTTTTGAGGATGACCTGTCCTTCCTTATCTGTATATTGAACCACCTGATGATTTTGCTCATCTATACTTACATTTTTAAATAATTGCCCTGGCGCATAATAACTGGCTGTAGTTGGAATACTGCCCTGCGTGCTGCTAATTGTCCATATGCAAACGCTGTCTGATACATTATTTAATAAATATTGATTGGTAGCCCCTCTTGTCGATCCTACCCAATTAATTCCCTGAGGGTACCCATTAAAAACCCTGTTGAGCGGTGACGATTCAAAATTTGTTTCACTATAAAAATTTGATTCACCTGCATATTGGGTAGTATTAAAACTGGCCTGATCCTGCAGAAAGGTTGTTTTATAATTACCATCTGTTGTTGAAGCGACATATGGCAGGTATTTTTCTACTTCGCGTTCAAAATTATCATAGACATTGAAGGAGACAACATCCTTTTGCAAAGGGCTTGCCTGCATGCTTACTGTCTGAATTAATTTCCCAAGGCCATCAAAATATTGACTTACCTGGTGAACATCGCTGGTACTAGTAAGTCCGCCGGCTGTAGTTGTGTCGGGAACTCCTGGCTTCAAAATATCCCTCACCCTGATCAGATTCAGATTGGGAGCGGCGGCACCCACAGTTACTTCTCCGGCATTGGTATATTCAATATCTGAACCGCAGGTCACCTGTCTTCTGTACCATGTATTTGCTGTCAGTGTTCCGGGCGTATAATTTAATCCGGTTGCACCGGAAATATTACTAAAAACAGTGCTGTTCGTTGAACTTTGCCATTGGTAAGAGTAACTTCCATTACATCCTCCGCCGCTGGCAGGGTTAGCTGATATCAATCCGGGACTTGTACCGGATGCAATATTCATCAGGGATGGAGTTACTACTCCTGTTGAAAGAGGAGGATTTACATTAACGGTTGCAATACCTGAATTTGCAATGAGCGCATTGCTAGTTACAATGACTTTATAGTAGGATGTAAATATTTGTGCAGGTGTTGTATATGAAACAGCAGTAGCGTTAAGGATATTTTGAAAATTTATTCCGTCACCTGAGAATTGCCATTGATAGGAATAGGTTCCGTTACCGCCTGAAACACCGGTAATCGATAAAGTTGCAGTTGTATAATAATTAATGGTTGGGGTATTTGGAGAAATTGTTCCGGGCACGATGGGAGGATATACTAGAATGGTTGCAACGTTGGAATAACCAACAGTGTTTGAATTTGTCTCAGTAACCATTCTTCTGTAGTACATAGTTTGCGTAAGTCCGACAGTGAAAGTCAGATTTAGGGAAGTAGCTCCAGTAATATTTGTATAGGTGACATTATCCGTGCTTTGCTGCCACTGATAAGTGTAACTCGGCGTACAATACCCGCCTGTAGCAGGACTGCATGATAAAGCAGTTGGTATCGTATTGGTATTAATATTCTGTGAAGGATTACTTATTGTTCCTGCAGCAAGTACAGCGGCAATCGTTATAGTGATACTCGGACTGGATGAAGGATTTGTAGTGGTAACCTTAAGAGTTCCTGTTGTGCCGCTATTCCATGTTACATGCACCTGCGGAAGCGGTGTGCCGCTGGTTGAACCGGAGAATGTTCCGCTGCCTGTCAAGGACCAGACCATATTTGTACTGCTCGTCCAGTTGCCGGCAATTGTATAAGTGTATTGTGTTCCAGCTAAAACGCACGTGGGACCAGATATAGACATTTGAGCAATAGCAGCATGAAATAAAATAATGCCTGGAAACAGCAGTACCAATCCTTTAAATTTCAGCTTAACCAGGTTAAACATAAACATTGATTAAATTATAGTGTTTGTCTTTTTATTTTGAGCTTCTTCTTTCAGAAATACTTGTCTAGGAATATTCACACATCTTCCAGGAAGAATATTTTTATCTTTCAGAGCCAGATTTGAATTACTTCGATTTATATAGCTATGTGCTGCGGGAACAGGAATAATTACATCAATTGTAGCAACATTGGAATAAGAGATAGACCCTGACGTTGTTTCTGTTACTTTTCTGCGATAAAATGTTGTTTGTTTTAAACCAGAAGAGATAGTAAGATTCTGACTATTTGCTCCTGAAAGATTTGTCCAACCGAGCATATCAAAAGATTGCTGCCATTGATATGCATATGCGGGTGAACAGGAGCCCCCGGTATCGACCGAACAACTGATTGTCAGGGGTATGCTATCATATTTTATAGTCTGCAATACAACTGCATTATTAATAGAACCTGCGGTAAGTTGAGAAGTAACCGAAATGTTTATAGTACTATTCCCTTTGGAAGATGTTACCGATAGTGAAGCAGCACCCGGCTTAATCCATTTAACCGTGATAATAGCGAAAGGACCTTTTTTAGAGATGCATGCACTTCCTGTCGAATCTGAAGCCATTCCTCCGGTAAAGCAAACTTTAATAGAGGTTGATGAATCCCCGCCTGTTTTAATATTATATTGATATACGACTTTGGGCACTACACAAGTAGGACCCGATATGGAAACCTGGGCTGCCGTTTTAAAGTTTAATACAAAACAAAATATTAAGCACGGCAAAAAGTGCTTATATGATAATGCTCTCATAAGTCACCAAAATTTTATTCATGTATATTTAATTTGATCAATATGCCAGCGTCTGACCCGTATACTGATACTGCATTGTTTTAATAATATTTCCGTCCTGGTCTTTTATAAACATCAATCTTCCCAATGCATCATAACTATAATATGTTATCCGGTTGTCCACATCGCAGTTGCTTGTCATTCCAATCATTGGAACATATGTATAACTTTTCATCTGAGCTGTCTTGGGGTACAACCTGAGCTCATCAATATTTCCGCTTCCTGATATGCTTACTGATGAAATTCCGGTAACAGTATGTTCGTAATAAGTCCATCCGCTAATCGTTTTCCCAGTAACTACACCTGTGCTGCCTGTTACTGAATATGTGCCACTCATACTCCAGTAAGAAACGATATAGGTAACACTGCTGTTAAGACCAGACTTGCTGATGGCGCCATTGGACAGATTATAGGATCTGATACCGGTAATGGCAGCAGTAATAGAATCCCGGATTGATGAAGGTATCGTCCAGTTACCCGTTCCATCTGCTTCAAAACTTGTTTGTGCAATATCAGAAACCTGTGCATTGGAAACTTCAGCAACAGGAAGACTGGAATTGTAATCCCAAACATAAGAATGAGAAAAATCCCCCGCTTTATGTTGCTTAAGAATATTACCGTAAGCATCATATTGATCAAAAGAAATTAAAGATTTATAAGTGCCGTTCATGTTCACCCCTGATGCGCCGGTAGTGGTAGCTGTAAAATTTGTAATTGGACTTGCCAGTTCCGTCTGATAAGCTAGATTTGGAGTTGGTGAAGTCGCATTAAAAAATTTTAATACTGCGCCAACCGTTCTGGAATTAGTTCCATCGCTGTTTGATTTGTTTACAAACTTTTCAACTGGTGAATTTATAATATGAACATTTTGGAGATTTGCAACTCCCTTAGTGAATTGATCAGTTGCTGTCACGTTTGTAAAATCAAGAGGATACTGGGTAGTCGTAGTAATCAATTCGCCTTTGCTGTTATTAGTTACAACACGTGTAAGCTGAAGATGCGCAGGGTTATCATAATAATAATTCGTGAGAACCTCATAATAGTTAATTGTATCAGTCTGGTTAAATGTTTTTTCATCTGAGCTGCTTAATTGCTGCCATTCGGATGGCATAGCAATATAATTAAGCGTCAAAGAATTACCATCACACTTTTGAGTCAGCAACGTGCTACACTGATCACCCAAATTATGGACTTGCATCATCCTGTTTTCTAATCCATATACATAATTCTCATTGGAATGTACTGTTGTATATTGATTGGATACGTCTTTGATTTTTATGACATTCCCTTTTTGATTGGCATAATCAGTTTCTTCAATTAATGAACCGTTGAGAGCATTGGGTAAATTGGAAGAGTACTCAGGACGTAGTGGTAAGTTCATACCAGTAAATGGCTCCGAATATGGACTGGTAACATCGGGCAGATTCACATATTTATACACTTTTTGTCCGAATTCTCCATTTTCTCCAAATAACTCAGTGACCTGGTCATAACCAACCACTGCACCACTTGCTGAACCATTTAAAGGATTATTGCTATCAGAAGTTCTTGTGAGATGAGCTGCGTAATAATTTAAACTATTGCACCTGCTCCCTCCCAATGTAGAAAAGTCATTTTCGTCAATTACAAAATAAGCGTATTCAGGCTTTGACATTCTTCTTCCAAAAGTATATTCCTGTGGAGTGCCTGAGCCTATTTTGTCAGCCCAGTAATGGTATAAATATTTTTTTATTTTGTCATTTGCGGGATTGATATTGTCATGTTCAATAATCCGTTTAACTCGCAGACCGCCACCTACTGTAAAATAAGGACCTCCCGGATTATAATAGGTTGGCGTTGAAGTTTGCATCTGATAAAAATAGTATACAGCTTTTATATTTTGGAGCAATGCACCGTAGTTGCTGCTTGAACAATAAGGTTTAAAAATATATTTTCCTGGTAACAGGGTCATCGTTTGTATAACTGAGAAAACTCCTGACGAACAGATATAACATGCATTTGTATTTCCACCTGTACATGGAGAAAAACCTGCAAGATCTGAATGCAACAATAAATTTGTACCAGTTGAATCATATAAATCAAAATACATAATATTGAGAGGAGCAAGACTTATGTTACAATCCGTAACGTTAGAAAACCTGAAAGCTGCATTTATTGTTACCTGGCCGTACGATGTAACACCTCCACTTGTATTTGCATATTCTTGTGTCAAATCAAGCGTATCAGTGCCGCTTAAAGTCTTGTATACGGCATCATACAAAAATGTTTGAGATGTATAAACGACATCGGGAACTGAAGCGAAATAAGTATTATCATTCACTTCTGAATTCTTCTCATCAAAATCATTTGATTCATATTGAAATTCAGTTGAACCGCCCGTGGGATATTGAATGGTTTGGAGGGTAAATGCTTTTACAAAATTAGAATCGGGATCTCTTTCTGTCCCCATAAGTCCAAGTGCGGCTGCAATCGGATCTGTAGTAGAAACTGGCTGCACGCTTGGGATCAGGGTAGTTTTTAATAATTTACCGTTATAATAACCCCAGTGATCCCTTGCAAATGAAGCTTTTGAAGGTAAATTCACACTACCTTCAAAATAGGTAAATACATAAGGATTATTTTTAATCGTCTTATTTCCGTAGTAACCAATTTCCTGAATCTGAGTCAATTTTAATCTTTGGGAATTTAAGGCATTGCCCGCCCCATAACTGTCATCCACATCACCATAATTGAAAAAGCTGTAACCCAGCGCAATAGTTTTTATAGGTGTGGTAATAATATTCCCATTGCTGTTCTTTGAAAAAATGCTGAGGCTATCGAGTCTTTCATCTCCGGATAAATCCGGCCTATTAGTAGAATAATAAAATTGAACATGGCAATTAGTAACATCAATAGAAGATAAGATATAGCTGGTATATTCCTTTCCGGGAGATGATCCTTTTTGATAGCCAGATGAAACAACTTGCTGAGCGCTGATGGTTATTGGCAAATCCCAATCATCTCTTGATTCAGTATAATTACCAACTGATTGAACAAAATTTGTAACCTGGGTATAGTTAAAAGTTGCAGTATTTCCTAAAGGGGAAGTTATCTTGGTCAGGTACCAGGCAGATTTGTGCGTACCGCCAATCACCGGATCCAGGTATGTTTCGCCCAGTGTAAAATCATAAATATAACCGTCTTCAGATTTAATTTGCCAGATACTTCCATCGCTTGCGGTACAGGAAATTTGAATGCTTTCCTGTTTTTGAATGATTGCCTGCATTTTCCGGCTCATTACAAATTTTCCGCTTTTGTTTAAAAAATTATAGTAAAACTGGTCGGGTTGAAAATCAACTTGAGGAGCGCTTTGAATAAAACTTGTAATATCATAATTGTAAATAGTAGGATTATTTGGTATGGTTCTATTAAACATCTGCAAATTGCAGCCATTCTGAATAATATGCGTTGGCCCCTGACCTGCGTCAAAATCCATAACACTATTTCCTGCACCATTAAAGTAAGCAGGGTTATCAAAGTCATCATCCCCAATAATATTTCTTGAAATGGTTCCAGCTGCATTTAGCACCCATCCGAGGCCGGTCTGACTGGCTTCTTCCGCTACTTTAATACCTGAAGCATGATAACTTAGTGAAACAGGTATACTGATGTCCCTGAATTTAACATTATAAAGAGGTATCGATATATTTGGAATTCCTGTATAAGCACTCACAGGAATATCCCCATATTTTTGCATAGCCTGTACACCAGGAGAAGGTGGTGTAACGGAAACCAATGTGGGCGCCTGTCCGTTGCATATAGTTACGCTTAAGATGGCTGCTACATAATGCAGGAAAAATCTAAATTTCATATATCTACAAAATATTTTTTAAAAATTATACCCAACTCTAAACACAAATGCCTGAGAGGGTGGTATCTGATAATAACTCAGGAAATCCCATAAAATCGAAACCTTGGTTTTCTTTACTACCTTACCCGGAAGTGAAACCATTTTGCTTAATCCTATCAGCCCACTTCTTTGCCACATACTCGTCGTTTGTAATTGGGCCCAGCTTGTAAATGGCGTCACATAATTCTCCTCGAAACCGCCACTGATGTAAATATTTTTTTTGATTTGTATATCAATGAAAGATCTGATACTCATCCCCTGACTGGTAAAATGTATATGATTGATATTGGTTCCCCATCCCATATTGTAAGACCCGCCGATTCCAGCAGTTATCTTGTTGGACACCAGGTATCCCAAACTGATTCCTATCGCCGTTTCGCTGGGAAAATAGCCATTGGCCTTTGTCGTCTGAAGGTTCACTCCGAGCTCGAGTCTTTTTAAAAATGTCTTTGTTTTCTGATTGTTGGGTTTGAAGTCCGGCATGTCGATATCGCCGCTTCCACCACCGAGTTTTGCGAGTTTATCTTTAAACTGATCCAGTTGGTCATGCGCTGATTCCAGGTTCGATTGAAAAGCAGCCATGCCTCCTGCACCCCCTGCTGAAATCTGTCCATTCATGAGTTGTTGCACCTGGTCGCGCGTTTGCAATCCGATTAATCCTTCAGCCGTTCCATAATCGTTGGGAATGCCAAAGAGACCGGCTAGTTGTCCGTTCTGTTGAATGAAGTGAGTAAACGCAGGAATTTTATTTAAAATCACAAGCGCCTTTTGCAACATAAGATCAGGATCATTCAAAGCCTCTTTATATTCCCGGACCTGCTGCGAGTAATAGTAAACTTGCTGGTTATACTCGTCCAGGTATTTTTTCATGACCGAATTTTGCATGTACTGTTGCAGCTGATCCTTGAATGCCTGTTTTCTTTGCTGGATATACGCTTTTACCTTGTCTGCCTTTCTGGCGCATTGATT
>Ga0207001_1077_pt2 | contig 10201 bp, 6 predicted proteins | sample Alteio_BWMinCont_91_FD_153481 | JGI IMG/M metagenome (GOLD analysis project Ga0207001, IMG submission 153481) | Enriched cells from forest soil in Barre Woods Harvard Forest LTER site, Petersham, Massachusetts, United States -... | ecosystem: Environmental > Terrestrial > Soil > Temperate forest >... | reverse complement strand
CATCCGATGCCAATGTTTATGGTGATATTTTCGGTGGTTGGATAGTGTCTCAGATGGATTTGGGGGGTGCGATTTTGGCGCATCGATGTGCCAGAAATCGTGTTACGACGGTTGCTATCGATCGCATGTCATTTTTAAAACCTGTTTATGTCGGGGATTTAATTTGCTGTTATGCGAAAGTATTAAAAACCGGACACTCTTCTATTACTATTAAAATTCAAGTCTGGGTAATTCGCATGCGCATTGGTGCTAAAGAACAAGTCACAGAAGGGATTTTTACCTTTGTTGCGATTGATGAAAAAGGTCAACCTAAAGTCATCGATTGGTAGTTAAAGTGTAGGATTTCGGTCTCTCGTTGATGCAGGAGCAGGTTCAGTAGTAGGTGCAGGAGCAGTGGCTATGTGAGAGGAAGCAAGCTCTACCATGCTTTTACTTTCATGAACGTGGGTGTCATGACTTGTAGTAAGGGCTCTTCCGCGTTCTTCAACATCTGCAAAAATATTTGTAAATCCTTCTTCAATTTTTTTCTTGGCCTCAGGATCTCCAAGTTGTGCACTAAAAAATTGTTCAGTATTTATTTTAGGGGTTGCATCTTGGGGTGTTGGACTTGTTTTTGTAGGTTCCTGAGGAGGCTCCCTAAGACCCAAAAATTCTGTAACAGGGCTAAAAAATTCTGCAACTTTATCAGTGAATTTTTCCCATTCTTGTGCGGTTTCATTTCCAAATGCCCATCTCAAGAATTTTGTAAACAACTCTTCAGGTGGTTTTTGGGAGGCTTGACTTGCCTCTGGTGTGGAAGTTGCAGGTGCAGGTGCAGCTGCAGTTGGTGTTGAAGCAGCGGGTGCGGGTGCAGAACTCGTTACATCAGGTGCGGGTGCAGAATGGGCGCTTGCAACAGGCTGGAGTTGTATTGTTGGAGCAGGTAATATTATTATCGGAATCGAAGGTATAGAGGGTGCCGGAGGTGCAGAGGATGTTGTTTGAGGTGCAGGAGGGGGAGGCGCTATTGGCGCTGCATCAGGCGCTGCATCAGGCGTTGCATCAGGCGCTGCATCAACAGTGTCTTTTGGTTTTTCTGGATTTAAACTTGCTGAACTTGATGCAGTCATATCTTCTGCAGCTGTTTTTTCATCTGTGAATGGTGGTCTTGTTGCCATAAAGGTATATACTCCTAATTTTTAACAACAATAAAACAATAATCCCTTTCTATCTAAGATTCATATTTAAAGTATAAGTTCCATATTTATTGGATTCGTGTACAGTAAACATGTGTACATGCAAATAGTTGCTTGTTATACTATAGTTTTTATATAAATGTCCGATAAAGCTTATGTTATAACCCATATAAGGTAAGTGCTATGAAGAAAATTTTATTATTAATTATAGTTTTGGCGGCTATTATCGTTGGTGTTCCTTATTATTATGGATATCAGGCAGAACAGACCTATCGAGGATATGTTGATTTGTTCAATAAAAATTCTGCTATGCCCGGTAAAATCATTGCTTATGATAGAGGCATCTGGTCTTCAACTGCGACAACAGAAGTGCCATTAGGATTATTAACAGTAAAATTTCAGCATAAGATTTTTCATGGTCCTGTTATTATCGATACATCCGCAGAAAAACCCAATGGGCTTCAGTTTGCAATGGCAGTGATCCGCAGTGCGCCTGATTTGAGTGAAACACAATACAATGAAGTTCATAAAGCGTTTGGAGATCTTGATCCACTTTCTTGGAAGTCAGTGATAGCCTTAAATGGTAGTTTAGAAACCTTTGTCCACAGTCCCGCAATAGATTATAAAACGGATACAGGTGCTCTTATTTCTTGGAAGGGATTACAAGGACAATTATCTATTGATAAAGATCATAAAACCATCAAAGGGAATTTTACATTTCCTGGGTTAAGTGTCAATTCACAAACATTTAATGGGGAAATTCAAGGACTTAATTTTCAAGTTGATCAAAAACGATCCAATTTAGACCTTTGGCTTGGTAAGGCATTGTTGGGAATTGATAAAATATTAATCAATCAACAAGATAAAAAAATAGAAGTGTCTTCGCTTAAATTCGATGGAGAAGTTGAAAATCAGAATCAAAATCAACTTCTTGATATAATGTGGACTATGGATTTAACCCAGGCTGTGACACCTTTGGGGATATATGGTCCCATTGATGTTCTAATTAAATTGTTGAATATGGATCCGGAAGCACTTAAATTGTTGAAAGATGTGCATCCGAATCAAATTGGAAACCAAGAAATTCCTAAATTTATTATTAAAAAGTTTCTTTTAAAGAGTCCTACATTGGTAATTGAAAATACCCGACTAACTCTTCCCGAAGGGAATGTGACTATCAATGCTAAATTGTCAGTGGGGGGTGGTAACATCCCAGATAATTTTGATGATTCTATTTATATGTCTACATTGGATGGGAATCTTGCAGTAGAACTTCCTAAAGAAATATTTGAAAAAGGGTTTAGACAAGTTATTTTTCAGAACGTCACTAAAGATCCTGAATATAACTCGATGACATCTGATCAACAAAAGGCAGAAATTGATCGACAATTGACCCAGAAACTCGAGAAATTTAAAAGCAATGGCTTATTGAATGAACAAGGTAATAGCTATTTGATTAAGTTTTCAGTGGTTAAAGGTAAAATAATGGCTAATGACAAGGAAGTGCCGATTTCAGATTTAAATTGACGCATACATGATTGTAGAGGCGGATCTCTGTGTCCGTCCAATAAATCTGGGTTTGGATCACTGATCCGAACCCAGATTTTTCAAACTTATAGTGGAGCAGCTTTTTTAGCTGCTGTACTCGATGGATTGGATGATGAACTCGAGGGTGCTGCTATAGCCGATAAACTGGGTGTTACACTGCTTCCAAATTGTGGAAGTAGCGGGGGTCCACCAGGTCCAGGCACAGATGGGGTCGCTGTTCCAGCAACTACAGTAGATGTCGCTTTAGTAGTCATTAGTTCAGCTTCCTTTTTATCCTTTTCGATTTTTTCCTTAATTAAATTCGCCAAACCGAAGGTTAACTCACAATATTCTTTTACTCTCTTATATAAATCGGGATTGGCCTTGAATAGTATTTTGCGAATATCGGGTTTTAAGATCATCTGATACCTAAGACCAGGATCTATATCTCGATTGGCGAGTGTTCCACTTGTAGCCATAGACTTAAAGCGTGGATCGACTACCAGTATCAAAGCCATTATTTCTGACTCTATTGGGGTTAAACCGTGTGTTTCCCATCGACAAGCACGAGATTCAATGTGACTTCTCAAATTAATGATGTGGTTTTGTAAAAAAGCTTCCGCACTACCCAAATAGGGTATCCAGGATATACTCTGCGTAGGAAGCCAAAACAAACTTTCAGCACAATGGGGAAGTGTACGACAAGCTTTTGCAATGGGTGCTGGAAGCGAGGACAATTGCTCTGAAGAATACCCTGTTTTGAGTCTTTGCAACAGTAACAAACGTGCAGCTGCATTCAACCTTAAAACAAGTTGAGGATCTTTCGCGATTTCAAAACAAGATTGATTACGAAGATCTTCGCTTAAAAGTACCATACCATTATCGCCCATACGGCTTTTAGCTACGGTAACGCATAGGCTTGTGACAAAAAAGGAAAGGTTGTGATCATACTTGATTGTTCGGATATTTCCACTTTCTATAAAGGTCCGCACATCAGCACGTAATGTTTCTGCTAAAAATTTATGTTCAGCATACCGTTCTGTTTTTTCGCTCTCAGGTTCTGTATATTCAGCCGCTTCCTCTATTTTTTTACGATCAAAAAAATCACATAATTCTGATATAGCTTTTGCTTTTGCAGTGGCTTCCTCTTCTTCTTTTTGTTTCATCTCCGGAGTAATCATTGCAAAATAGTGATCAATGGCTTGTATAGCTGTGGTGGCGTCATGGATGAATTTTTGAAGAGTTTCAAGATTCATAGACATAAAAGACCTCCGGTATTACATTTAAATAGTATAAATAGTCAATTAACTTATTAAAATTGATTTTTCCAGATTCCTGGAGGGCTTGATTCTATCATACCGTTTAGAATAAGCAAAAAAAGTATTTTGGATAAGTGTAGTAGCACTTGAAATCTGGGGTCGGATTCTTCACTAAAACTAGTGTTCCACTAAGGTTGAACACTCCAATTCAGCGAGTTTCATTTTTGCTTTTTGCACAACATCGTTTGGAATGCCCGCGAGTTGTGCTACTTGTAAGCCATAACTGCGATTGGCAGGGCCTTCTTGAACATTATAAAGAAAAACCAGTGAATTTCCGTATTCCATAGCATCTAAATGAATATTAGCCGCTTCAGGTATGAGTGTTGGAAGTTCAGTCATTTCAAAATAATGGGTTGCAAATAAAGTGAATGCACGAATCTGTTCTGCAAGATGATGGCCAATAGCCCAAGCCAGAGATAAACCATCAAAGGTGCTGGTACCGCGTCCAATTTCATCCATTAAAACCAAACTTTGAAGAGTTGCATGATGTAAAATATTAGCGGTTTCGGTCATTTCCACCATAAAAGTAGAACGACCGCCGCTTAAATCATCTTGAGCTCCAATACGCGTAAAAATTTTATCGAAGGCGCCAATTTCAGCACTGGCAGCGGGTACGAAACTTCCGATGTGTGCCAGTAATACAATCAGTGCAGTTTGACGCATATAAGTGGATTTACCGCCCATATTAGGGCCTGTAATAATAAGCATTCGACGGGTTTTATCCATGGATAAATGATTGGGAATAAATGGGGAGGTTAACACTTGTTCTAGCACGGGATGTCGGCCGGCTTGAATACGCAGTTCATGGGTATCTAGAAGTTTGGGTCGTGTCCAGTTTAGGGTGTCTGCTCTTTCTGCTAAGGTATTTAAAACATCTAGTTCTGACACTGCATTAGCAGTTTCTTGTAAACTTTTTAGAGAGTTCTGAATTTGTTGTAACAACATTTCATAGAGATATTTTTCGCGTTGTAGGGCTCGTTCTTGACTGCTTAATACTTTGTCTTCAAATTGTTTAAGTTCCGGTGTTATAAATCGTTCAGCATTTTTTAAGGTTTGACGTCGTATATAATGTGAAGGCACTGTTTGTGCTTGAAGTCGGCTGATTTCAATATAATAGCCATGAACACGATTGTATCCGACTTTAAGCGTTGAATGTCCGGTATTTTGTCGTTCTTGGACTTCTAATTTTAATAAGAAATCAGAAGCATTATCTCTAATTTGACGCAGTTCGTCGAGTTCTTTATCAAAATTTTCTGCAATCATACCCCCATCTCGTATTGTAACCGGTGGGTTTTCAACTAAAGCTTGAGAGAGTGTATTTTCTAATTCTTGGAAGGTTTGAATTTCTGTGGATAGTGAATCTAGTAATGCACTATTTAGTATTGAAGTCAGAGATTTAATTTTAGGTAATGCTTTGAGTGCAGAAGTAAGACGGGTGAGATCTCTGGGTCGGGCGGTCAGGAGGGCAACTCGACTGAGTATCCGTTCCATATCATGAATGGGTTTTAGGGCAGAATAAATTTTTAAATAACGTTGATTGGTTTTAAGTTCAGTAATTGCATCTAACCTGGCGTTTAACGTAGAACGACTGCGTATGGGATGATTTAAAGTTCTGGCTAATCTTCGACTGCCCATGGGGGTTGCTGTCTTTTCAAGAACGGATAATACGGTATTCTCGCGCGATCCTTGTAATGTTTGAGTAAGTTCTAGGTTGCGTCGGGTATTTGGGTCCAATTGTAAGCAATTTTCAATATTTTCTATTTGTAACGATTGAATGTGGGGTAGAGCATGACGTTGAGTATCTAAAGCATATTGCAAGAGGCACCCTGCGGCACTGATTCCTAAAGGCTGATGTTCGCAGCCAAAATTTTTGAGATTAGGGATTTTAAAATGTTGAGTCAGTGTTTGAGTCGCTCGATTTAGTGTGAATTCTTGAGCAGGCCTCACTTCAATTCTAGCAGATGTTTTTAGGAAAAAATTATCTTTAAGTGATTCAGTGATTAATTCATTGATTAGAATTTCTGAGGGTTTTAAGCGTTCAATTTCATTCAGCAGAAGATCAACACCTTTTACTTCGAACAGGGTGAATCGTCCACTGGCTAAATCTAAGCAAGCAATACCAAATTTAAGATCTTCTAGTGTCAGAGCAACAATAAGATTGTCTAAGCGTTCATCTAGTAAGGCTTCATCGGTTAAAGTGCCGGGTGTTATAATGCGAACCACTTGACGATCGACGGGTCCTTTGCTGGTTTTGGGATCGCCTATTTGTTCACAAATAGCAATAATTTCACCAAGTTTCACTAATTTTGCGAGATAGCTTTCCACAGCATGATAAGGAACACCTGCCATAGGAATGGGGAGGCCCCCGGATTGTCCTCGTGTGGTTAAAGTAATATCTAATAATTCTGAGGCTTTTTTTGCATCTTCATAAAATAACTCATAAAAATCACCCATTCGATACAATAATAAATGATTGGGATATTCTGCTTTGATGCGTTGATATTGTTGCATCATCGGTGTATGTTCTTCTAACATTAATCTGTTTCCTTTGTATAAATAAGATCAGTTCCTTGGCCTTCTGTCCCTGTTTCAACGCTTGTTGTCAAGCTGGGAGTTAAAGCATATTTTAATCGAATTGTACTGGTAGGTTCTAGTAATCCTTGTATAAATTGTAGATAGATCCTTTCAGAAAGAGAACGACCTAGCACAAGTACGGTATCAACACTGCCTTGGGTATTGAGGGTGTTTAAGCTTTTTTGAGAAGTTTTGGATTCTACATTAAATTCTTCTAATCCAATACTACTTTGTAGGCGTTCTATAAGGGGATTGCCGCTCATTGCCAAGAGTCGCGCGGTTTTTGATGCTAGCTGTTTTTGTTGAGATCCAGTCTCTTCTGTTCCCAATAAAATTTCGGATTCTTGTAAGTGCGCGCTTGAAGATAGTTGTACCATTGGTTTTTGTAATGTGCCCTGTACATAAAATCCTGATTCTTTTTGCGTTAAAGAAGTTTTTGGAACAATTCGAATATCTAATAGAGGATTATTGAGCAGTGTGCCTGGAATAAAGAGTAGTCGTCCTCGATGAATCTCATGTACTCGATATCTGCCCTTGATAATGGTAAGACGACCCTCACCGGAATAAAGACCATCTGGACGTTGTTCAACATGAATTTTCCCGCTGAGTGTTGCATCTAAACCATTCCCCTTATAATGAAAACCTTCGTCAATTAAGAGGGTAATGCTGGGAATAAGTTTAAATACTTCATGTTCGAGAGAGGGTTTTGTAGGATTCAAATAAACCACATCATTTGAACGTGCAACACTTTTTTCTTCAGGTTGATTAATCCATCCTTCGGGAATTTGAACTGTTCCTTCAACATATAATACTTTATCCTTGTACTCTAAGCTTAATTCAGGAGAAGCAATAATATAAGCGTTTGCGGTATTATGAAGTCTTAAATTTTTCCCGATCAAATCTAAGTGATTCGGGCTATCGGGTTTAAAGGGTTCAGCAAAGCCGTTTAATTGAAAAGCGCCTTCACCAGAATTGCCAGATCCTTCGATGGTCAGTTTATCTAAAATATTTCCTGTGATGTCCAGTTTTAAATTTTTAATTTTTATTCTATCTTTAGGGAGATAAAATTGTCCGTTGGAGAGATTGGCATTTAGATAAAGACTGGGATCTGTCAAAGTCCCGCCAATTTCAATTGTTGTTGAAATTAAGCCCGTTGGTCTTGCAATAACAGGTAAAAGTTTTAAGATAAATCTTAAATCATTCATTTTGCTTGAAAGTGTGCCCTCTAAGTGTTGTTCTTCAAAAAGATGTGTGATCTTAAAATGTTCAAGATGGATATTGGGTTTAAATCCTTCTTTTAAAGGAGTGGTATTTTTAAGGGTAAGAGAGGGGATGGATAATTCGTCTTGGGTTATTTGAATGGGACTTTGTTCTGTTAAAGCCCAATCACTGATTGTTGGTGAAGTTAATCTAAAATCAGAAATAGTGCCATTCCAGACATTTTCAGTGTTATTTTTAGTAAAACTGCCATGGCTAATTAACGAATTTTCATCATCGATGAATTTCAATTCCCAATCAATTTTATTTTTATGTTCTAAAGAATGAGTCCATTTGAATTGATTGTGTTTTTCCCAGGTGCCTTCAAAATGATCAAGAATAAAGGACCAATGTTTGCCAAGAGCCTGAAGTTCTAGAGATCCCATGACTTTAGTTATTGTGATGGGTTTGTTTTTGTGGTCGTTGAGTATTAATTGTGCATTTTCTATTTTAATAATATCTAAATCAATTGTATTGTTTAATAATTGAACTATTTGCCCATGGAAAGAGAGTGATTGTGCGGTAAAAATAAATTGAGGAGAATCAAATTGCACATCATGCATTTGAATAGTATCAATGAGCGTTCCTTCTAATTTTTGATAAGAGAGTGTTCCTGGTAGGAAATGTTTGGCCACCCACAGGGTTGTTTTAAGTCCAGATTCAGTTGCTATCCAGCCCCACACAATGAATAATAACAGTATGGTGGGGTAAAAAATTTTTCGGCCGATCAATTTCCAAATCATATTAATCATATTATAAATCTAAGCCAAATGTTAAATGAATTCGAGGTCTCGCTTTCCCGTTCCTCTTTTTTAAAGGTTTTGCGATGTCCAAGCGTAAGGGACCGAGTGGGGTACCCCAGCGTATGCCAAATCCTGCAGAGTAAGCCAGTTTTTGATTCCAATGATTCATGGCATTACCAGCATCTGTAAAAATAGCACCACTAAATTCTTTATATATTCTTCTTTCAAGTTCGATACTGCCTACTAATAAATACCGTCCCCCAACTTCTACTAACTTTCCGGAGGGACTTTTTTCCAAGGGACCCAATGTTTTATAGCCATATCCTCGCACGGTATGATCACCCCCTGTAAAAAATCGTAAACTGGGGGGCACTGCTTTTTGATTAGAGGAGAAGGTGGCTCCAACATCTCCTCGTAATAACAATCGGGCATTTTCACCGATGGGTAAAATCCATTTTGCTTTGGTTTCAATTTGAAAAAGATTGGTAGTGGATAATAGTGGTTTTAGACCTCCTCGAATCGTGATCCCAAATCGTGTTCCGTGTACTCGAAAAGATGATTGTTTTATATTGGTCCAAAGTAAACTGCCGGTGGGCATTAAAAAGCGAGAAACTTTGTTAGGAGTCCCCTTTATTTGATGAAATACTTCAGTGAGGTAATGAATGCCAAAAATTCGTTGCCAGCTGCCAACTTTACTTATTTTTAGGATACGGGTATCGATGCGTCGGCTATAATTTTCAGCAACGATACGTTCTTCTATGCCTTGAACTCCGAATACTAATCTATCTGTGGTTGGATTAAGTCCGAGGATAGTATATTGTAAATTGGCTTGATTTCGCCTTTTAGACGCTTGAATATCTCCATCAATGCGATGTCCTGGATAATTTATCAAACGTCGTTCAAAACCAACCAGACCACGAGGTCCGGTATCAGTACCAAATCCTATGCTGGTTGTATATTTGTAATTGGGTCGCTTTTTTAAGCGTACTTTTAAGGGTACCTGATAATTTTCGGCTTCTTCTAATTGAGGGTAAATGCGAACGCGAGTGAACAAATCGCTTTCAGTCAGAGATTTTTGTAAGGCTAATAATTCTTCTGTGGTATAAGGTGTACCCAGTTTAAAGGGAACATAACGTTGTAGGAAATCATTGGGATAAGGACTCTCAGAAAAAGTGACGCTGCCAAAATAATATTGAGGCCCGGTATCCAGAATTAACAGAATATCGGCTTTATACTTATCAGGATGAAGTTGAATTTCATTGGTGGTAAAAGCTGCTTCCAAATAACCCATTTGTAAGGCCTTACCGAGCAGTTCCTCTTTATAATCTTCATAAGCAGCATGGATTAATTGCATGCCTTTTGAAAGGGTAGGTTGGTTAATCAGTTTTAATAGTTCAGGATTTTTTTGTCCAGGCCCATGCACTTCTATTTTAACAGATTGGATAACCGAAGGTTTTCCTAATTGAACATTATAAATTGCCGTATAGGCATTAGGTTTAGAAATCAATTGGGAAGTGATTTTAGAATGATAATATCCCAGTGCTTCCAAAGTAGAGGTGATTTCTTCGGGTGCAATTTGATGTAAAGTTTCGACTCTGTCCTGGGT
>Ga0207001_1076_pt2 | contig 10774 bp, 9 predicted proteins | sample Alteio_BWMinCont_91_FD_153481 | JGI IMG/M metagenome (GOLD analysis project Ga0207001, IMG submission 153481) | Enriched cells from forest soil in Barre Woods Harvard Forest LTER site, Petersham, Massachusetts, United States -... | ecosystem: Environmental > Terrestrial > Soil > Temperate forest >... | reverse complement strand
CACTCCAACCAGCACTACGCAGAACGACAGGGCGAAAACCGACATCAGGGGATGCACCACCGCTGCAAAAAGCAGAAACAGTCCGGCCTGAACGTACTTCTTGTCCAGCATCTCTACAATGGCGAAGACGACCGCAAACGCCACCAGGTTTCGCGGGTTGATGTACTGGTCCATGACGTACAGTGCAGTCCCGGCTACTGGGACAGTCAACAGCGATGCAACCAGGGCCACACCCGCCCAGCACGCGTTCTCGTCGCTGAAGCATCTCCGGCTCAGTTGCCAGCAGGCCAGCAGCAATAGAAAAATCGAGGCCGCCTGCCAGAACAACAACATCACGGACAGCGGCAGATGAGTCAGTCGCACCGAAGCTGCTATGAAATTGGGGAATAACGTCAGATGAGCGTGGGATTGAAAGAACTGCGCGTTGAATGGAAAGAGTTCGGGGTGCAGAATTTTCTCCACCCCCGGGACATAAATCTCCGCGTCCTCAGCCCACGGGTGGTACCCATGGACTAGCAGCGCTCCCAGAGTAAGCAGCAGAAGGATGAAGAAGTGTTTCGCTTTCAAAAAGACGATCCGATGGAAGTTGTTGAAAAGATGGCAGCCCCGTAGGGATTCGAACCCCAATAACTTGCTCCAGAGGCAAGTGTCCTACCGTTGAACGACGGGGCTGTACCGATTATCGACTGACTCGGCCAAACCTGTCAAAACACAAATCGAAAATCAGTCTAAGCCAGCCTTCGCCGGGATCACCTGTTGCAGGAGCTTCCAATCACTACTCACTTCCGCCTGTGAAACTTTCGCGGTGTTGCCGGATTTCAACTCTTCATGCAGTCGCTCCGCCAGGAGTTGCTGCGCGAAAACAGGAGAACTATCGCTGCCCAGAATATTGCCTCGCGACACTCCCATGCCCACCACTTCTTCCTCGCTGAGCCGCAACTTCAGCATGGGATGCCCGTCTCCGTCGAACTCCGGTTCCGCTTGCGCCAGAACCTTTTCGTTTCGACGGGCCTTCACGGCAGGATTTTCACGCGTCCACAAAGCCAACTGGTCCCGGTAGGCGCGCCGCTCGGTGGATGCCATCGGAGGCTCCAATTGAGGTCCAGCTTCCGAAACCATCGCGCCTTTGGCCGGATCAAAGCGCTCCAACCCAACCGCCGCCACCACCAGGCAGCCCGCAACTACCGGATGCAAGATCACCACCGGCAACATATAGTCCTTCGATTTCAACATCGACACAACTACGCCATGCACCGGCTTGCTACGCGCTACGCTTCCCGGCACCTGCGGAATTACGTATCGGGAAAACTCAAGGTCCGAATGTCGTTCGCTGAACTTCACCAGCGACTTGGCAATTTGCTTGGGCGTGGTAATGCCCAGGTCCGCAACCAGGCTGCGATGCACAGCTCTGGGAAAGTAGAAATCGATCACCCCGCGGGAGAAGTCAGCGCAATTCTGGCTCAGAAGATTGAAATGGGATTGGTTCTCCCGTGAGTTGTATTCGCGAATAAACCGGTCGTCCTGTTCCTCGCTGGTTTCAATCTTGAAACCGTAAATAGTCCGGTCGTAAGACGCCCCAGCCAACTGGGTCCAATTCCCTTCCGGAGGTTCTCCGTTTGCGGCATCCGGCACAATATTTTCCAGATATTTCTTGCGGTATTCGTTCCTTAGAAATGCAACCAGCTTGGGGTTCGCATACAGAGGAATATCTTCCTGGTCCTCCACTGCATAGAGATATGGCACTAACGGGATAGCGATCCAATCATACCCGCCAACCTTGTCGTAACGGCTGATCACTACACCATTTTCGCCATCCTCACATCGCCGCAGGACCACCGGTGTTTCCGCACAGACCCGGGTCAAGTACACGGCGGCATGGCCTGTGGCCGTAAAGGCGCCAAAATGCCCGTATGGCTCCTCCAGCAGCAAACTCACATCCGCCCGAGCCTGCCTGGTAGCGCACAGAGCGAGCAGAATCAAGCCTGCGAGTCCGAAAGTTCCGAGCTTCAGAGAACGCATATTCTGTTTCCCGGTCAATTCCTTAAACCCACTCCCGTAAGCTTAGTTTCGTCCTTTGTTGTTAACTAGTTACGAAAGTCAGGCCATTAGGATTCCATTCCGCCCGCAGGAGTTTTCTCGGGTCTCAAACCGGAGCAGAAATCCACCTAAAGAGGCTCCGCAGAAGGCCTTACGCGGTTCATCCCGCGCCGGGATAGAATCTTGTATTCCCGGTCGCAAGGAGCTATCTATGGTCACCTCCCTCGGCAACATCTCTCCCCTCACCGCCGATTACGCCGAAATCGCCCGGCGTTCTCTCGACCCCGCTCAGTGCGCGCTGCTTGTTGTCGATATCCAGGAGAAGCTCCTGCCGCCGATTTTTCAGAAGGAACAGTTAGTCCGGAACTCGCAATTACTGATTCGCTTGGCGGGTATTTTGAAAATTCCTGCTCTGGTCACAACCCAGTACGCCAAAGGCCTGGGCAATACCGTTTCGGAGATTGCTTCCCTGCTGCCCGAAACCCCGGCTATCGACAAGCAAATGTTTTCCTGCTTTGGCAGCGAGGTTTTTTTTTCGGTATTAAAGCGGCTTCCCGGGAACCGCAACACGGTCTTGTTGTGCGGAATGGAGAGTCACATCTGTGTGACCCAGACAGCATTGGGAGCCTTACGCGAGGGTTACATCGCCCACGTCGCATCCGACGCCGTAAGTTCCCGCACCGAATGCAATTGGAAAATCGGGCTGGAGCGCATGCGCGCGGCTGGCGCCGTCATCTCTTCCACTGAAATGATCGTTTATGAATTGCTGCGGTCGTCAGGCGCGCCCGCGTTCAAGGAGTTGTTGCCTTACTTGAAGGCATAGTGCGAGGTGGTTGGGCCGGGAGCGCCGATCTCACTCCGGGGCGGATTCCTTCTGTTTCACTCTCACCACCGTTACCTTCGAAAATCCTTCTTCAAACGTCGGAGGCTTTAACTTGCCCGCCATGCGTCGCATCACATCTTCCGGAACCACCCGTTCGCGGCGCTTGTTGCGTTCCAGGCAGGCCTCCACCGGCACGTCAAAAAATACCGCCTGCACTTCATATCCGTAATCTTTGGCCAGCTTGATCCAACCCTGCCGGTCATGAGGCGTGAGATTAGTTGCGTCCACATAATTCATCGGACGCCGCGCAATCAACCGCGCTTTCAGCATGGAACGCAGGTTCGAAAAGACCAGATCCTGAAAGCGCTGCTCCGCCGAATCATCAAACAACAGTGCCCGTACCAGATCGCTCGAGAGCGGCGTAATGTTGTGCCGCTTGAACCAGGAACTCTTGCCCGACCCGGGCAGCCCTATCGCCAATATCACAGTACCTTTCGGCGGTCGCGTCGACACCGTACTCACAGCAGCCTTGTTGGCGCCTTCCGGCGCCGCGGCATCCGGTGTGGGACGGACCTGTTCTCCACTCCCCGCCGCCATCGGCGGAGCGCCACTTCGTCCACGCCCCCGGCCGCCTCGGCCACGTCGACGCCTCCGGCGAGCCCCATCCCCGTTCTCAGTTGCCACACTGGGCTGCCCTTCCCTGGGTTGAATCGTCCCAGGCTGTGACTCCTCCCCCGGGTCTATCCGATTCTGAATTGCCCCAGCCTGTGTCAATCCGGCCTGGGCGATCCGAGCCTGCGCCTCGCGAAGCTGACTACGAGGCCCCCTGGGTGACTGCGGCCGTGCTACCGGCTCCTCCATCGATTGCGGGGACACCTTTTCCGCCACCGGCTCACTCACTTGCGCGGCTGGTAGGGGCTTTGCTTCTTCCACATCGTAAAACGCTGGCTGCAACGGGGCGGGTTTCGCTTCGCCCTTGCCCGCATCCGGTTCTTTCTTGCGCCGCTTCAAACGCTCGCTCATCCATTTGCGCATCTCTGGCTTTTAACACACCGGGACGCCCGCGGGCAATGTATGTGCTCACAAACGTACCAATCCCGCCAGCTTCCAATGCCTCCGGATTTGCTGCTCCCCTGTTTCCCTGTTACCATTTTTGTTCCTGATCGCGTTTTCTTTTCATTCGTATCTTCAATCATCATCTTGGAGGCGAAATGGCAATCAAAGTAGGAATTAACGGCTTTGGACGCATCGGCCGCAACGTGATGCGCGCTTCGCTTAACGATCCCAACATTGAATTCGTCGCTGTCAACGACCTTACCGACCCCAAAACCCTCGCCCATCTCCTTAAATACGATTCCATTCTGGGAAACTTGCACAACAAAATCTCCGCCGGTGCCGACAGCATCACCGTCGACAACAAAACTTTCAAGGTTTTCGCCGAGAAAGACCCCGCGAAGCTCCCCTGGGAATCCGTCGGAGCCCAGGTCGTCCTCGAATCCACCGGACGCTTCACCGACGCCAACGATGCCAGGAAGCACATGCGCGGCCCGGTGAAGAAGGTCATCATCTCCGCTCCCGCCAAGAACGAAGATGTCACCCTCGTGCTCGGAGTCAATCATGAGGTCTACGATCCGGCCAAGCACCACATCATCTCGAATGCCTCTTGCACCACTAACTGCCTCGCTCCTATAGCCAAGGTTGTGCATGACAATTTCAAGATCACCTGCGGCACCATGACTACGATTCACTCCTATACCAACGATCAGGTGATTCTCGATTTTCCGCACAAAGATCTGCGCCGCGCCCGTGCTGCCGCCATCAACATGATCCCAACTTCCACCGGCGCCGCCAAGGCCTTGAAACTCGTGATCCCCGATATGGCCGGCAAACTCGACGGCTTCGCCATGCGCGTGCCTACGCCCAACGTCTCGGTTGTCGATCTGGTCGCATTCGTAGAAAAGAAAACCACCAGAGATGAAGTCAACGCCGCCCTGAAAAAAGCCAGCGAAGAGGGCCCGCTCAAAGGCTATCTCGGTTTTGAAGAGAACGAACTGGTCTCCAGCGATTTCAAGGGCGACTCGCGCTCCTCAATCGTCGATGCCGGAATGACCCTGGTTGTGGCCGGCAATTGCGTCAAAGTAATTTCCTGGTACGACAACGAATGGGGATACTCTTGCCGCGTTCGCGACCTGATCAATTACCTCGGCAAGAAAGGCCTGTAGATTGTTGGCGCACTCGGTTTTGAAGGATTTTCATGGCGCTGCAGATATTTGTAGCGCCAACGCCGCCTGTCACGAGGACATCTTGCCCTCGCAAAATATCGGGTGGGGTGCTATGAAAGATGTTGGCTCCAAGCCGCGTAGCGGTGTAAGAATGCAAGCCACGGCGCAAGCCGTGGGTACAAGCGGGAAATGAGCGAGCCCCGGAGGAGCGAAAGACACAGACTCAAGTTCATGCCTAAGCTTTCTATCCGCACGCATTATCATCCTGAGAGCGCCGCTTTTGCGCGCGAAGGATCTGGGCGAGACCCCGCCAGCAACCTTAATAAGATTGTCATCCTGAGAGAGGCGCTTTTTGCCGAACGAAGGATCTGGGGGAGCCCCCGCGCGCAATCGCGAAAGCGCGATTGCAACAAGCGCGAGGCGACCTTCCTTATTCCTGTCGAGACATAACGATGCCTAAGCTTTCCATCCGCAATCTTCAACTCAACGATCACCGCATCTTCATGCGGGTCGACTTCAATGTTCCCCTCGAAGATGGCCGCGTCATGGACGATACCCGCATCCGTGAAACCCTGCCCACCATCGAATACGCTCTCCGTCACGGCGCGCGCCTGATCCTGGCCTCCCATCTCGGACGCCCCAAGGGTAAGCCCAACCTGAAGCTGAGTCTTAAGCCCGTCGCCGAACGGCTGCGCATGTTGCTCGACAAAGAACTCGCCCGCGGAGAGAACGTTGGCTTTTGCCCTGAATGCGTCGGACTGGAAGCCGAGGAAATGGCTGGCAAGCTTGAGAAGGGACAAAGCCTGCTGCTTGAGAATCTCCGCTTTCACGCGGAAGAAGAAGCCAATGACGAGAAGTTCTCCAGGCAACTCGCCAGCCTCGCCGATTACTACGTCAATGATGCCTTCGGCACCGCGCATCGCGCCCACGCTTCTACCGTCGGCATTACGAGGTTTCTACAGAAATCCGCGGCCGGCCTGCTCATGGAAAAGGAACTGGAATACCTGGGCAAGACCATGCACCACCCGGAAAAACCGTTCGTCGCCATTCTGGGAGGAGCGAAAGTCAGCGACAAGATCGCGGTAATCGAAAACCTGCTGACCAAAGTCGATGTCCTGATCATCGGCGGCGCAATGGCCTATACCTTCCTGAAAGCCCAGGGCGCGGACGTAGGCAAATCGCGTGTGGAAGACGACAAACTCGATCTCGCCCGGCAGATCCTGAAAGACGCCAAAGCCCGCAACGTGAAGCTCCTGCTGCCGCTCGACCACGTTGTAGCCGATCGCATCGAACTCAACGCCGTCACCCGCATTATCGACGCCACTCAGCCCATACCAGCCAACCTGATGGGACTTGATATCGGCCCCAAGTCGATAGAAGAATTTTCCGAAGCCATCTCAACCGCCCGCACCATCGTCTGGAATGGTCCCATGGGAGTATTTGAAGTTTCGCCATTTTCTAAAGGCACTTTCAAAATCGCTCACGCCGTTGCCGACAACGGTGGCGCCATCTCCATCGTTGGTGGCGGCGATTCCGTAGCCGCCGTCCACGCCGCTGGTGTCGCCGACAAAATCACTCACATCTCCACCGGCGGCGGCGCTTCTCTCGAATTTCTCGAAGGTAAGAAACTCCCCGGCGTCGAAGCCCTCAGCGACAAGAAATAAATGCAGGCGGGTGTGCGGAGAGCCAATACTAGTGTGCAGCGGACACTCCTGTCTTGCGATTTTGACTTTCTCTGTGACTCCGTATTCTGGCGGAAAGATCTCTTCAGATCCGTATTAATCCGTGAAAATCCGTGGCCTGCCTTTGATCTTCTCCGTGTCTCCGTGGTGAAATCCCCCCACTCACCCCATAACTGGCCCAGCCATAAATCCTCCATCCATCACTAGCGACTGTCCGGTCATAAACGACGCCCGGTCCGAGCACATCCAAAGCACCGCTTCGGCGATCTCCATCGGCCTTCCGAACCGCCCGATGGGATGCATCCCAATCATGTGCCTTTCGACCTCCGGTGCACCAAACAACCGCTCTGCCATCGCCGTCTCGATCACCGCCGGACACACCGCATTAATGCGAATGCCGTTTTTCGCTGTCTCCAGCGCCGCCGACTTCGTCAACCCCAGCACGCCATGTTTGCTCGAGCAATATGTGGCCATTCCAGCCGCACCAATCAACCCCGCCACCGACGCCATGTTGACGATCGCTCCCCCGCCTCCCTGCTTTAGCATCTGCTGAATCTCATACTTCAGGCAAAGCCAGACACCCTTGAGATTGATGATCATCGTGCGGTCCCAGTCCTCTTCCGACTGTTCGGTAATCGGGCTCGCCGCGCCTTCAATCCCGGCATTGTTGAATGCGATATCCAAGCGGCCATACTTCTCCACCGTCTTCTTCACCAGTGCTTGCACATCAGCCGCCCGCGCCACATCGGTCTTCACAAACAGGCCATCACCGCCCGCCGCGCGGATTAAATCTACCGTTTCTTTTCCTTCCACTTCCCGCCGCCCCGCGACGACGACTTTGGCTCCAGCTTTCGCAAACAGCACGGCTGTGTCCTTGCCAATCCCCGAAGTCCCACCGGTCACAATCGCAACTTTGCCTTGAAGCTCTGCTGACATGATTTCTCCCTGTATTCGGCCACAGTCTAACAGGAACTCGCGGAGGGGCAGACGTTCTCGTCTCCCGACGGAATGGCAGCTTTTGCGTCGTTGGCAAAGGTGGCAATAGACCTGGGCTCAATTCAGTTGTGGGTCGGTGTTAAGAGGAAGCCGTGCGTAGTCCCGTTGAATGTTCCGTAGCCGCAAATCATTCCCTCAAGGTTGATGAAGGTCGCAGTACTCAGTACCCACCCCGAGCCTGCCGGGATAAGGTTGTTCAAATCTTCCATGCCACGATCGCGAGTCCACACAAACGCACGGTCGTCGGAACTGTTGGAACTCCCGGAATATCCCACTACCTGTCCAAAGTCATTGACCGCGTACGCCAGGCTGGCGCCATCCCCCGGCAGAACTCCCAGATCGATAACATCTTCGCCGTCCTCCCGCCAAAGCAGAGCGTGTTCTTCCCCGAGGACTCCGCCGTCTCCAACAATTTGCCCAAAATTATTGTTTCCCAGAGCCTCGCTGATGTTGCCTCCGGGCGGAATTCCAAGGTTGCGGATTCCCTTCTCAGGTGTCCACAGAAACGCGTGAGTTGTCCCGTTGTCGAAATCTGCGAAACCGACTACATGATTACGAAGGTTAATGCGCCAGGCCACTGTTTGAAAACTGCCCGGCAGCGTTGGCAGTACATAAAAACCTTTGCTCCGGGTCCAGATGAAGGCGGGATTACTCGATCCCCATCCTGCGACCACGCCGCGATCATTCACGTCGTATGCTGTACTCGATTGAAAGCCGGGCGGCGTTCCCAGATCGATGACCTCCCCGTCGTGAGTCCATAACATGGCATGGCCGCCGCTGGGAGTCACCGCTTGCCCCACCGAATCGCCGAGATTGTTGAGCGCGTAAGCAACCAGAGAGGAATACCCCGGAGGCGCCTTCAATTGGCGAACCCCGTGGCTCTTAGTCCAGAAAAATGCCTCGGAGTTACCCGGAAAGCTCGCTCCCCCGGTTACCTGCGCCAAATCGTTCACACCGTACGCAAACGCACCGTCACTTCCGGACAACAGGCCTAAGTCGGTAATGGTGTAGGTTTGGGCTGCCGCAGCGGAGGAAAGGAGCGCAATTACTATCGCGCAAATCGAGTATTGCCTTAGGCTGGTCATAACTGCCTCGCTGGCTTACTAACTGCCCAAGATTGTCCTCCCGGGGTTGCCCGGTGTCAACCAATCAAGCCTTGCGGTCGTGGCTCAGCTAGGCCCAAAGCTCGGAGGATCAGGCGCGGAGCATTCTCCGCCCGTAACCGCACCTTTCGCCCGCTTCCCTATCAGCGCCAACATCTGTTAGAAAGAAGTTCTCATGCCCCGCACAAAAATAATCGCCGGCAACTGGAAGATGTACAAAACTCCCGATCAGACTCGCGCCTTCTTCCGTGATTTTCTTCCCATGGTTTCCACCCACACTCGCGACGAGATTGTTGTCTGTCCGCCAGCTGTCGATCTCAACGCCGCCCTCGAATCCGCGAAAGGCTCCAACGTCGCCATCGGGGCGCAGAACGTTCATTGGGAGAAAGAAGGCGCATTCACCGGGGAAATCTCCGCTGAAATGTTGCTCGCCATCGGCTGTACCCACGCCATCATCGGACACTCCGAGCGCCGCCAATACTTCGGCGAAACCGACGACACCGTCAACCTCCGCTTGAAGGCTGCTCTCGAAGCCGGCCTCACTCCCATCGTTTGTGTCGGAGAAGTCCTGGAAGAACGTGAAGCCAACCTCACGGAAGATGTCCTGCGCCGCCAATGTACCCGCGCTTTTCACAAAGTTTCCACCAAGAAGGCCGGCAAGTTGGTTGTCGCCTACGAACCCGTCTGGGCCATCGGCACCGGCAAGACTGCCACTCCGCAAATGGCTTCTGCTGCCCACGCCCTCATCCGCGGAGAAGCCGCCAGCACCTTCGGCCAGGAGTTCGCCGACCAACTCCGCATCCTCTATGGCGGCTCCGTCAAACCCGACAACGCCAAAGCCCTGATGGCAGAAGAGGAAATCGACGGCGCTCTGGTCGGCGGTGCCAGCCTCGATCCAAAATCCTTCGCCGCCATCGTGAAATACTGAGGTCTCGGTTTACTTGTCATCCTGAGCGAGTGACTTTTGCGAAGCGATGGATCTGGGCGCGCCGATTCGTGCCGGCGCACGAAAGGCGCGCATCCTCATGGAAACTGGAGACCCTACCCATCCCGCATTTCACGTGCTTTCCATCGCTTTTGTTATAATCATTGAGCCTCAACGCAGACTTCGTGTCCGTGCGGAAGTGGTGGAACTGGCAGACACACCATCTTGAGGGGGTGGCGCCGTAAGGCGTGGGGGTTCAAATCCCCCCTTCCGCACCAGCGCATTCATCTCCCCGCGGATTCGAACAAAATCCCGGTAGAAAAGGTTCCTAAGACGACGGCTTCAAACTCATGATTACACTGATTACCATCATCCACGTCGCAGTTTGTTTGTTTCTTATCATCGTCGTGCTGCTCCAGAGCGGCAAGAGCGGCGACATCGCGGCCGCTTTCGGCGGCATGGGCAGTCAGACCGCCTTCGGTCCGCGCGGCGCTGCCACGGCCTTGTCCCGGGCAACCACCTGGTCGGCCATTATTTTTATGGTGACCTCCATCACTCTTTCGGTGATTGCTTCGCGAAGAGGCGTATCGCATTCGGTTCTACAGGGCCTGAAACCGGCTCAGACCAACTCGCAGCCCGCAACTCCAGCGCCCGCGCCAAAGAAATAGTCGCTGGGGCTTTGGTCGTTTGGGGATGGTTGCCGACGGACGACCAAAGACTACCGGCGGTGTCTTTGCGCGCCCTTTGCGGTAAAAGGCTTTTCCCCAACGACCATCGACCAACGACTGATCCCATGATTCACGAAATCCTTCCCGTCGGCCCGCTGCACTGTAACTGTTCTGTCATCGGCGACGACGCCACCCGCGACGCCATGGTCATCGATCCCGGCGATGACATCGACGACGTCCTCGCCCTCATTCGCAAACACAACCTCCAGGTCAAGCAGATCGTCATCACTCACGCTCACATCGACCACGTTGGCGGAG
>Ga0207001_1075_pt1 | contig 10886 bp, 5 predicted proteins | sample Alteio_BWMinCont_91_FD_153481 | JGI IMG/M metagenome (GOLD analysis project Ga0207001, IMG submission 153481) | Enriched cells from forest soil in Barre Woods Harvard Forest LTER site, Petersham, Massachusetts, United States -... | ecosystem: Environmental > Terrestrial > Soil > Temperate forest >... | reverse complement strand
CTCTATAAATGTGAAGTATTAGCTTAACCAGAATCCCAGCAATAACGCCCACTAATAAATCTATTGCAAGGGTTAAAAGAAAAGTTGTCAAAAAAACAATAAACTGATCTTTTCCAACCTGATAAGCATGAATAAATTCCTTTGGAGAAGCTAGTTTAATTCCCACAAAAATCAATAAGGCAGCGAGTGCTGCTAAGGGTATAAAATTCATCAGTGTCGGAAACAGCAAAATTGCAGTCAGCATAAAGAAACCATGAAAGAAATTTGCTTTAACAGAAGTCGCACCATAATCAATATTTGCTTTACTTCTTACAATTTCAGAAATCATGGGTAATCCGCCAATAAGACTGCTCACAAGATTTCCAAAACCAAGAACCCGTAAATCTTGATTGAGATCACACGGCTTTTTTGGTGGACTAAGGAATCGATAGCACAAACAGTCAATAGAGATTCAATTGAGCCAATTAATACAAAGATAAAGATATATTTAATGCTCACGAAACTAAAAATAACAGAAAAATCAGGAAACTGTATAGAATCCAAAATTTGTGTGGGTAGCTTGATAAAAAATTTCTGACCTAAAATATAAGATTTCCCTAAAAAATCATAGTGCTGTTCTGTATTCAAATTAAAGTAGAAAGATAATGGAATCATACATAGCAAAATAATAATAGAAGAAGGAATGGAGCCTACCCTTTTGATTCTGGGCCAGAAAAAAACAATGGCGAATGAAGCCAAACCCATCATTAATATAATTGGGTTTGCATCCAATACATGCCAAGGCAATTGTAAAATCAATTCAATGGGATTAGAAACAGTGGGTGATACTCCCATCAAAACATAGCTTTGTTTAGAAACAATAATAAATCCAATAGCTGCTAACATGCCATGAATAACAAATGGTGGAATAACCTCTGCAATAATGGCTTTTCGGAATACACCAATGATTATCTGAATAATCCCCGCAATAACACCAACTGCTAAGGTTCGCTTATACCCTAAATATAAATCTCCACCGCCTAATTGATGAACCGACCCTAATACAATAACCACAAGCCCTGCTGCCGGCCCCTTAATCGCTAATCGTGCCCCCCCAAATAACGAGCATAAAAGACCTCCAACAATGGCTGATAATATCCCAGCAATAGGCGGGAAATTGCTGAGGGTTGCAATCCCTAAACATAAGGGTAATGCCAAAAGAAATACACAAAACCCAGCTATTAAATCATGTCTAATGGTGTCAAATCTTGACATTGGACAAACCCTCTTAATATTAAATAGTTAATCACTTTATGTTATTTCCCTTGTGCTATAAAGTTAATGACTTTCACGCTTGTAAAGTCAAATGTCAAGATTTGACACCATGCACCTAAGCAAGCTTTGGTTTATCAGTAGGTGTTCCTACTCCTGCGTCTGAAGAAGAACCCTGCCACCATCCCCAAATCGAAGTACTTGTTGTACCCGCATAATCTTTAAGCTGTTGAAAAGTAGGTACATAACTCAAATAGGATTTATCTTGAACTGCACCGCTAGACACTGCTGCGCACCCTACTACTAACGGTGCTGGCAGAACTGCTGGGGAACTTTCTGACCCAGTATTAACAACGCTAGCAGTACTAACAACAGGTGTTGATGAGCTACCGGCAGATCCCGATGATGGGCTACTGACAGATCCTGATGAAGCATCTGATGGAACAACTGATGGAACAACTGAATCACCCAAGCTGGCGCGTACACTTGCTATTCCTTCCGCAACATTTCTAAACAAATTTACCCCGGTTTCAATACTAGAAGCATTTCCAGCTATAGTAGAGGCGGCGGCTGCAGCTAATCCAATGGTTGCACCAACACCTCCACCCAAAACTACGGGTACCATTGAAAAAGCTTGAACAGTAGGCACGCCTCCTGGGACATTATTCTCAATCCCCTCTCTAAGCGCATGCGCACCATTGGTAATTGTGTCTGCTAAAATTCGGGGGGTACTAAAACCTTCTCTTCTTGCTGTTTGTAAATTAAATAAAAACTGTTGAACTGGTATAGAAACTCTTTCACACATGGCACCCACTGAAGAAGGTGGAACCTCAATTCTTGCTTCTCTTTCATCTGTAAGAGGACCATAGTGTTCCTCCACCAGTGCAGTCAATATACTATTAGGATGTTCATCCACTTCATCTACATCAAGAATACCAGATTTATAACATTTCAAAGTTTCAGCGACTCCTCGATCAATTCTACTAATATCTTCGGTGACATCAAAGACTTCTTTTCTATCAAATTCATCAACCGCCGTTAGTCTTTGACTCGGAACTGTTATAAAAACGTATTGTTCATCATCCTTTGGCCCGTCAACTTTTGATAAGGGACTTTTTTGATGACATAATAAAAATTGTGTCAATTTATGAATTCGATCATCTGTTAGCTCTTTCAAACCCACCATCACAATATTATGAACATGTTGTGGAAAAAGTAATGCTACAAATTTAACCAAATAATCAACACCACTCGCACGCGATTGCTTAAAAGTAGAAAGAAGAAAAATAAGGTTCTCAGCATTAATTTGTACAACTGCTCGAGCTGCAGGACTGAGCTTTATCTTAGAAAGATTTTCCCAAAACTCATTTTCTTTTTGGTCTTTTAGAACTTTATATGACGCTTCCTCTTTTTCTGATTGTTCATTTTTTTCTCCATTATCTACTTTCTTTACATTCACATCTTCACTTTTCTTTAATTTCTTTTCTAATTTTGCTGCACCCCAATTCAAAATCGGATCAAGTAAAAGAGGTCCATAAAATCTATTAAGATTTACTCCCTCCTTATTCCAATATTCTTCTTTTAAGTTCAACCTTTGTAAATGGGCTGCAACCATAGAAAAATTATATACCAAATTTGCAATGCCAAAATTGATAAGAGGATTATTCAAACCAGTATAATTATAAAACACCGTTTGAATAAGTTCATACAAACCTAACTGAGCTCCCCCACTTCCGAAAGAACGCCAATTAGTATGACCTTTAAGCCGACGAAGATGTGTATCGGAGATATTCAGCGAAGCTAATTGACTCGTGTCGAGTTCTTTGCCCATAATACGAGCTCTTATTAACCACCCAACAATAGCTATAAATTTTGATCCAATCAACATTTGATTGAAAAAAAGAAGGCTACCCACCACCACATTTTTGACTAAAGCCTCAAGGCTAGAAAAAAATTTTATCCTTATTATCTGTCTTATAGCTTTAGGACGTGGATCAAATATAACTACGCTTCTCTCTTCACTCAATTTCTTTAAATTATCAGTTAACTGTGGCCGCATTGGCAATTTCGAGGCTCTGTCATTTATAACAATACTATCTAACGTCCCTTCAGCTAAATAATTCCGTGTCCGCTGAGCTAAAAAACTACCAATGTTTGTTAATTGAACAAACTTATACATCATATATAAATTTAAAAGGGCAAAAAAATAAAACCCTTTATCATACGCATATGGATTTTCTCTTTCTTCTCGTTTTCCCATAAAATATTGATAGGCTAATGCTGAATAGTCTTGAAGCCTGTTTAGAAGCAATGTTCCAAATGTTGCAGCACCAACAAATATCCCATCCCGACCCACTGCTCGAAAAAAATCTGTTCGAAGATGTCTATGTGTAATTGCTGCCCAGACAGAAGTGCGTGTTGGTAAAAATGTGGCAGTGATTGCAGAAAACCCTTCCACTGTATTTCTCAATCCATCTTTTGTAGTATCTACTAAATAATCTACACCATTGCGTGTTTCAGTTAAAACATTACGAGAACTTAGACCAACCTTCCCTAATATTTTAGCTGTTAATGGGTAGTTAGCATTTAAATGAGAGTCTGCTCTGTCTGCAACATTTACTAATTTTTTTGATACTGTATCTGTGGTCCAATTCAAACCACGTCTAAAAAATGATCTCACCCCCCTGATTAATCTTGTATCTTTAACCCAATCCAAATTTTCACTTAAAAATGATCTAAATCCCATAAGAATTTCACCCTAAATTAGTTGTTGGGATTGTCACACAGATTGTTTACGCAGTCAAACAACTATTATGGTATATAGGCACAAGAACTTGACATAGTACAAGCTCGTTTTAATTTCAAATTATTTATTTCATGGATTTAATCATGAAGGTCGAAGTTATAACACAAGCAATGGCGCACATTCCTCCCACCGTAACACCAGTAATAGCTCCCCCGAGTCTTCTCCACATATCATGCATAATTACATTTAAAGTGATTCAATTTGAAACTTAGGACATCACCAGAGGAACTTCTACCATTTAAAACTGCCAAAACTATAACTAAACAATGAATTGAGAAGTTATATTATGGCAAGCAAAAAACCACCAATACCGAAATTTATACAGGCAAAAAAAGACCGACTCAAACGCTTGGTGCACATACACCCTCCTCATGTAGGCACTCCAACGCCACTTACAAAAGAGCAAATAGACTACATTCAAGCTATAAAACTTAAAAATGAGGACATTCCTCAAAAAATACCCGTTATTCCTACAACAGATCCTTATGAGATTTACTATGATGGCCAAGGAAAGTTCTTTGCGGTAGGAGACATAATGGGAAAAGGAGGTTTTGGAGTAGCAAAAATTTGTTGGGAAGTTCCAATGAAGCTCGGAGAGGTCGGTGCTTGGCATGTTTTTAAGATGCAAAAACATAGCACCCAATCTCAACAAGAAATTGCGGCACTAAAAAAGCTGGGAAAACTAATTTCAAGCTTTGATACTACAGAACTTAACTACTCTATTCAACCTTTGGTTGATGGGAATGAATTTTATAAATCTGTAAACAGTGAATTAAAAGCAATGGCAGAGCATATCGACAAAGATCAAAATAAGGAACATCTTTTTGAAAAATATAGCAACTTTATAGAGCAATGCTTTGATATGGGAATAGAAGCAATATCAGGAATGCAAGAATTACATAAGCAAGGAATATTACATCGTGATATTAAACTAGAAAACATGATGTGGGATAGAGATGGGAAAATCCACTATATAGATTTTGGTTTATCTTCAACATCATATAAAGGAGAAGCGATAGTCGATATTGCCATGGGAACCCGAGAACTTCGTAGTCATAGTTTATACAACAAAAGTGCGAAAGCAGAAATAAGTAATACTAAAATATCTTATGGTTATACTCCTTATGATGACATGTTTGCACTTGCAGCGTCACTATTGAGTAATAATATTGATAAAAACCGCCAACCTACAGAAAATGGGATTGCCAGAATTAAAAAAAGAGAAAAACCCGTTGAATTAGAAAGCGCTGCATTCAATCTTGATAAAATCATTAATCTGGCTGAAAAAATTGGCGCATCTAAAGCTCTAGTTAGTCATGCACAACAGATTGCAAAAGGGATACAAGCCATATTAAATGGAAAGGTTGATAAGCCTAATGATTTGCCTGAACTTATGAATGATTTTAAGAATGTGATGATATTACTAAAAAATGATATTGTATTAAAAAGAGGATTAAATCTTTTCATGGCAGCAAAGGTAAAAACAGAAAACACTGAAAAAATGGTAAAAAAGCAATTCCAAAAATTTATTTCAGCTTATATTAGCAATCATCCCAATCCTAGCAGAAAAACGCCATTTTCATTTCCATATACCATTACTGATACCAATGCTACTATTTTACACGGACAAGCAGCAATTAATAGATTAAATGAATTGATCTTAACTTATCCTGATGTTTTAACAAAAGAACAAAGAGAAGCAGAAAACTTCAAAGAATTACAAGATAATTCAGAAGTGGGTATATTAGAAATTGGTCTAGACCTTACCCCCGCGAATAAAATACCGAAACGACTCAAAAAATTTATCTCAGCCTATTTTAATGACCCCTCAAGTAATAACTTGCCATTTTCGTTTCCATATTCTATTAAAACAAAAGCGGGTATTTTACATGGTCAAGCAGCAATTGATAAATTAAATGATTTGATCCTAACTTATTCTGGTGATTTAACAAAAGAACAAAGAGAATCACATAGTTTTAAAGAATTACAACTTAGCTCCACTAATAATAAAAAGTTATTTCAAGATGCTTGTACTATACCATCTAGACTATATCCAATAAAAGAAAAATACTATTTGCACGCTGTTTTTGATTATTTAAAAAATCAAAAAGATCTCAATACAGAAAAAAAACTATTTATAATGATTGGTGCATATGATGCGGTTTTGGAAGAAATGAAAAGCAAGCTTGCGCCAAATAAGGAGCCAGATAAATATTATAACACCATTTTGGAACAAAGAAATAAGATTTACGCATTAATAATCGGTTTAAACCCTAACTTAAATCAACAAGCGATTATTAAACACGGTCAAAGTGCATTTTTGGAAAAAATTAATAATATTAATCTTGCGATACAAACAAAAGATACTAAAGGCAAAGAGATTGCTCGCATGACGAAATTAATGAACATTCCTGAAGACGCCAAACAATATAGCGCACAATTGAAACAACGTATTATGGAGAAATCAACAGCTCCGACCATATCAAGGGACACAAATACATCCAAATTGGATAACTAAGTCTGATGGTCTTGATGGTGCAACAGTGATCCTAACACCATAATTAAGGGAACTTCTATCATTTGAAATTGCCAAAATTATAACTAAACAATGAATTGAGAAGTTATATTATGGCAAGCAAAAGACCGCAAATACCGAGATTCATACAGGCAGATAAAGACCGACTCAAACGCTTGGTGCACATACACCCTCCTCATGTAGGCACTCCAACGCCACTTACAAAAGAGCAAATAGACTACATTCAATCTCTAAAAACTGAAAATAGCTCCATGCCTCGAATAGTACCACTTATTCCTGCAACAGATTCTTATCAGATTTACTATGATGGCAAAGGAAAATACTTCGCGGTTGGAGACGAAATGGGAGCAGGAGCTTATGGACATACAAACATTTGTTGGGAAATTCCAATGAATACTGGAGAGATTGGTACTTGGCATGTTTTTAAAAGACAAAAACAAAGCATCGACTCTCAACAAGAAATGGTGGCACTAAAAAAACTCGGAAAACTAATTTCAAGCTTTGATGTTGGAAGAATAAACTATTCTATTCAACCCCTGGTTGATGGAAATGAATTTTATAAATCTGTAACTCGTGAATTGAAAGAAATGGCAGAGCATATTGAAAAAGATGCAAAGAAAGAACATCTTTTTGAAAAATACAGTGGCTTTATAGAGCAATGCTTTGATATGGGAATAGAAGCAATATCAGGAATGCAAGAATTACATAAGCAAGGAATATTACATCGTGACATTAAATTAAAAAACATGATGTGGGATAGAGATGGGAAAATCCACTATATAGATTTTGGTTTTGCTTCAACCTCTTATAAAGGAAAAGCGATAAAAGATGTTCTCATGGGAACCCGATCACTTCTTAGTCATCGAATCTACAATAAACTTGTGGAAGAAGGCACAGAAAACATTCACTTAAATCATGGTTATACTCCATATGATGACACGTTTGCACTTGCAGCGTCACTATTGAGTAACAATATTGATATAAATCGACAACCCACAGAAGATGAGATTGGTAGAATAAAAGGAAAAAAACCCATAAAATTAAAAAGTATCGCATTCAATCTTGACAGAATCATTAATTTAGCTGAAAAAATCGGTGTATCTAAATATTTAGTTAATCATGCACAACACATTGCACAAGGGATACAAGCCATATTAAATGGAAAGGTTGACAAACCTGATGCTTTGCCTAAACTTATGAGTGATTTTAAAAATGTGATGATGTTACTAAAAAATGATATTATATTAAAAAGAGGATTGGACCTTTCCATGGCGGCAATGGTAAGGCGAGAAAACGCTCAGGAAATAGTAAAAAAGCAACTCCAAAAATTTATTTCGGCTTATATTAGTAGCCATCCTAATCCCAGCAAAAAAACGCCATTTTCATTTCCTTATTCTATTACTGATACCAATGGTAAAATTCTACGCGAACAAGCAGCGATTAATAGATTAAATGAATTAATTTTAACTTACCCTGATGTTTTAACAAAAGAACAAAGAGAATCAGAAAACTTCAAGGAATTACAATATGATTCAGAGGTATTTACATTAGAAATAGGGCTAGGTCTCACATCAGCTGAGAGAATACCGCAACGACTCAAAACATTTCTTTCAGCCTATATTAATGATCCTTCTAGTAGTAAATTGCCATTTTCGTTTCCATATACTATTACTGATACCAATGGTAAAATTTTACGCGGACAAGCAGCGGTTGATAAATTAAATCAATTAATTCTAACTCATCCTAGTGCTTTAACAAAGGAACAAAGAGAAACAAACAGCTTTAAAGAATTACAACTTAACTCCTCTGATAATAAGAAATTATTACAAAATGCTTGTACTGTACCATCTAGATTATATCCGATAAAAGAAAAATACTATTTGCACGCTGTTTTTGATTATTTAAAAAATCAAAAAGAGCTCAATACAGAAAAAAAACTATTTATAATGATTGGTGCATATGATGCAGTTTTGGAAGAAATGAAAAGTAAGTTTGCGCCAAATAAGGAGCCAGATAAATATTTTAAAACCATTTTGGAACAAAGAAATAAAGCTATCCAGTTAATAAAGAGTTTAGACCCTTTAAACCCTAAACTAAATCAAGACGAGATTGCTACAAAAGGGAAAAGTGCTTTTTTGGAAAAAATCAATGCTATTACTCTTGCGATACAAGGAAAAGATACTAAAGCAAAAGAAATTGGTTATTGGACCAAAAAAATGAATATTCCTGAAGATGCTAAAAAATATAGTGCGGATCTGGAAAAACATATAATGGAAAAATCAACAACTCCGACCATATCAAGGGAAAGCACATCCAAATTGGAAAACTAAATCATCAAATGAATTGATGGTGTCAAATCTTGACATTAGACAAACACAATAACAAAACGATTGTAATAGTATCATTGGACAAACTGCCCACAGACAAACTCGTCTTAACAGGCCAATGACTTCTTGGATAAACTCTCTTTAATTGAGTCAGCTTTGCTTAAGATTTCATCATTTTCCTTTAATACTTGCTCAAATCTACTACATGTCTTCGATATGGCAGAATAAGTAATGTCATTAAAGATTGTTGCTATTTCTTTTTGATTTTTTCCTGTTAAATAACATGAAAGATATATTGCAAGCTTTCTTGGTAGATTATCGCGTATTCTGTTTTCATTATTTACAATACTTGATGGTGCAACAGAAAAACAAATTGCCGTTGCATTGATAACTTCTTCAACAGTTGGTAAATATTTTCTCACCAACGCATAATGCTCCGGTATTTCTTCTGCTTTGGACACTGTGGAGCTGAGTCTTTTTATTTTCCCAACAAAATCAGTTGATCCTAAAATTGGTAAAGTTCTTGGCTTTGAATAAAAGGAACTAACTTCATTTTTTGTATCCTGCAGCACGAATTCTCTATAGTTTTCAGATCGATTATTACTAAAAAATCTTAAGGTTTCATCCAGATATAACCAAACTGGTTTTTCTGACAATCTCACAAAATATCTGTAACTTGACCAAATGTATTCTTCTGGATCTTTCACAATTTCTGCTGATACTGGATTTAAATGAATATAACGACTTAATTGAAGCAAATAATTATCTGCTTCAACTAAAATTGCTTTATAACGGCCTCTAAATAGCGGCCCATCCCTCCCAAAAAGACGATTATGTCTAACCGTATAAAGTCCATCTATATACTGCATCGCCTTACCTAAATTCGGTAATGGCGTATGAATTAATAGATGGTAATGATTATCCATTAAACAATAAGCATGAATTTGTATTTGGTATCGTTTATGAGCCTCCAATAGTAAATCGAGAAAAAGATAGAAGTATTCAGAATCATGAAATACTGACTGATGCCCCATACCCCGATTCATTACATGATACCAAGCTCCTGAGTACTCAACCCTGAGTGGTCTAGCCATATCCATTACCTATCCAATTAAAAAATTTTCATATGCTAATTAAATAGTGGAATGGTGTCAAGAGCTGTGATGGCTGTGGTCAAATCTTGACATTGCACATACTTTGGAACGTTAATTATATTTACCTTACTCCTTGCCTAAAAAATGAAATTTTTTGTGTCCAATGTCAAGATTTGACACCATGAGTACATACTTTGGAACGTTAATTATATTTACCTTACTCCTTGCCTAAAAAATGAAATTTTTTGTGTCCAATGTCAAGATTTGACACCATGAGTAGGGAACTTCTATCATTTGAAATTGCCAAAAGTATAACAAAACAGTGAATTGAGAAGTTATATATGGCAAGCAAAAGACCACAAACACCTAAATTCATACAAGCAGATAAAGAACGGCTCCAACGCTTGGTGCACATACACCCTCCTCACGTAGGCACTCCAACGCCACTTACAAAAAAGCAAATAGAAGACATTCAAGGTATAGAACTTGAAAACAGGAACATTCCTCAAACAGTATATATTCCCAAAATAGAACCTTATCAGATTTACTATGATGGCAAAGGAAAATTCTTTGCGGTAGGAGATGAAATGGGAGCAGGTGCTTTTGGAATAACAAGAATTTGTTGGGAAATTCCAATGAAACCCGGAGAGGTTGGTGCTTGGCATGTTTTTAAGAGACAAGAACATAGTCCTGAATCTCAACAAGAAATTGCAGCACTAAAAAAGCTAGGGAAACTAATTTCAAGCTTTGATTCTGGAAATATAAACTACTCTATTCAACCCTTGGTTGATGGTAATGAATTTTATAAATCTGCAAAAAATGAATTGAAAGAAATGGTAGAACGTATTGAAAGAGATGAAGGTAAGGAACAT
>Ga0207001_1071_pt2 | contig 10967 bp, 9 predicted proteins | sample Alteio_BWMinCont_91_FD_153481 | JGI IMG/M metagenome (GOLD analysis project Ga0207001, IMG submission 153481) | Enriched cells from forest soil in Barre Woods Harvard Forest LTER site, Petersham, Massachusetts, United States -... | ecosystem: Environmental > Terrestrial > Soil > Temperate forest >... | reverse complement strand
GGGCTGCTCCTACTCCTTATTTTTCTCTTGCCAATGTAGTTCAGGCTTTTGTATATTATAATATTACTGATAAAATCAAACTGACTGCCGGTAAATGGGGAACCCATATTGGTTATGAAGTGGTTGATGCCGCTTCGAACCGGAACTACTCCATGGGTTATATGTTCTCTTATGGCCCATTCTATAATATGGGTCTTAAGGCAGATATAACACTTCCGGGAAAAAGTGCTTTCATGGTAGGTATATCCAATCCAACGGATAATACAACTACAATGAGTCAGAATAAAATGTTTATCGCCCAGTTTTCTACTGCCACGCCAAACAGCGCCTGGAAATTCTACCTGAATTATCAGGGAGGAAATATCAGCGATTCTTCTTCCCTGAGTCAGTTTGATCTGGTAGTTACAGGAACCATTTCTCCAAAATTCGGTATCGGATTCAACGCTACTGACCAGATGCGTAAATATCCATCAGCAAATGTAAACTGGTGGGGCGCTGCCTTGTATCTGAACTGGGATCCGAGTTCTTTATTCGGTCTGACTTTAAGAAGTGAATATTTCGATGATAAGGATAATGTTGTCACACCTGGTAGTTTCACTGAGTTTACTTTAACCGGTGCATTTCATTTGGGAAAACTGACTTTCATGCCCGAACTCAGGTATGATGATTCAAAAAATTCAGCATTCCTGAAAAGTGACAACACACCGACCAGCAGCACGTTCAGTGCAATTTTTGCAGCAATCTATACTTTTTAATAAATGGATCTGAAACATATTCAAATACCTGAACCAGCAGCAACCTTTAGAGTATCTGAATATATTATTTACTCAATTTCAATCAACTAGACTATGCTCAATCTAAAAATGAAAAATGCAAAAACTTTAAAGAGAGTTTTCGCCTGCCTCACAATTTTTATTTGTCTGTGCATGGCGATCCCTTCTATTGCCCAGGATCCGGGGGGCACAAAAACTGGAACACTCGGTGATATTGATACGATGGCAGTAAAAGTCCTTGATACTGTTGCCAATGCCAAGGACACAAGCGTTGCAGCCGTTAGCTCGCACGTAAGCAAACTGGCAGCGACAGTACAAACGATCGGGGCAGCAGATGGCCATAATAAGATTGCCATCAATATCATGTGGACTCTGATCACGGGTTTTCTTGTAATGTTCATGCAGGCAGGTTTCGCTATGGTTGAAACCGGCTTCACCCGAAAGAAAAACGTGGCCCATACCATGGCCATGAATTTTATGATCTATGGAATTGGAGTATTAGGCTTTTGGATCTGTGGCTTTGCCTTTATGTATGGGGGTGCATTAAATGTTTCCAGCCTTGGAGGAGCTGCCGGTGTGACCAGCTCGGAATATACGGTCCATTTGTTTGGACATGACTTTGGATTAATTGGTAAGGTTGGATATTTTTTGAATAGCGGCGTATATGACGTCGGTATCTTCACTTTATTCTTGTTCCAGCTGGTATTTATGGACACAGCTGCCACCATACCTACCGGTTCCATGGCAGAAAGGTGGAAGTTTAAATCATTTATCATATATGGCTTTTTTATTTCTATGTTCGTTTACCCCATTTTTGGTAACTGGGTATGGGGTGGTGGTTGGTTGTCACAATTGGGTGTAAACTTCGGATTGGGTCATGGGCATGTGGATTTTGCGGGCTCTTCTGTCGTTCATGAAGTGGGCGGGGTTGCTGCATTGGCAGGTGCATATGTTCTCGGTCCGCGTATTGGAAAATATGGGAAAGATGGGTCGGTTAATACAATACCCTCGCATAGTATCCCCATGGCTATCATTGGCGCCTTTATCCTGGCATTTGGATGGTTTGGGTTTAATCCGGGCTCAACATTGTCCGGCAGCGATTTGCGTATAGGTATTATTGCTACAAATACCATGCTTGCCAGTGCAAGCGGTGCGTTCTTTGCCATGCTCTATGCCTGGATTAAATACGGCAAACCGGATCCGGGCATGATGGCAAATGGATTGCTGGCGGGTTTGGTGGCTATTACTGCCCCATGTGCTTTCGTCAATGCTACAAGTGCTATTATCATTGGTGCTGTAGCGGGAGTACTTGTGGTGATCGTTTATTATTTTACAGACAGGAAATTAAAAGTTGATGACCCTGTAGGCGCTTTTGCTGTTCATGGAGCGAATGGATTCTGGGGTGTTCTTTCTCTCGGCCTGTTTGCAGATGGCACATATGGTGATGGATGGAACGGGGTACCTGGTACGGTGAAAGGTTTATTTTATGGTGATGCAAAACAATTCCTGGCAGAGTTCATCGGGGGAACCACCTGTTTTGTTTTTGTATTTGCAGCATTCTTTATTTTCTTTAAGATTATCAAGCAAACAAAAATTGGTCTTCGCGTTTCCGAGGCGACTGAAATTGCCGGTTTAGATATGCCTGAAATGGGAATACTTGGTTACACAGAAAATGTTTAAACCCATAATTGTTTTATTTCAAAAGCCCCTGTTTTCAGGGGCTTTTTATTTAATTGGTAAGTAATTGATAATAAATATTATATCTAATATAAATCAATTATATATTAATTTTACAAATGTGAATATTTTTATCAGGAAACACAAAAGATTTGAAAATTGGAGCCAAAAAAAGTGATAACTTTAGGATGAAAGCATACAACTTATATTATAAATTTTTATAATGTATCTAAGTGAATAAGGCAAAGTCATTCCATCACATCTTTACCCCGCTCCGGGATTTGCTGAGTGATAGCCGGACGACTGGCGTATTATTAGTTGGATGTACCTTGGTTTCTTTATTCCTGACAAATTCATTAACCGCCGGAGGATTTAACCATCTTTGGAATAATCAATTTACTCCCGGAGTTTTCTCCACATTAAAACTTCCAAATTCTTTTATTGACTGGATCAATAATTTCGGGATGGCTTTTTTCTTTGTACTTGCAGCCACTGAAATAAAAAGAGAACTTTTATCCGGTGAGCTTTCACAATTTAAAAAAGCGGTATTACCTTTTGGCGCCGCATTTGGTGGAATGCTCATGCCGGCCCTGATATTTATTGCGTTTAATTTTTATTCTGGTTACTCACATGGCTGGGGAATACCTACAGCAACCGATATCGCATTTTCTATTGCCGCTGCATCCCTGCTGGGTAAAAGATTTCCTGTCGGACTGAAAATTTTACTGTTGGCTATTGCCATTATCGATGATCTGGGTGCTATTATCGTGATCGCTTTATTTTATGGTGGTCATATCAATTGGTTTGCTCTCCTAGCCTGCGGAATAATTTATGGCGTACTGCTCTTATGCAATCGGATGAAAATGAAATTCGGCATTCTTCAAATTCTTCTCGGCTTCGCATTATGGTTTGCCATGTTGCAAAGCGGTGTTGAAGCCAGTATAACAGGAGTTCTTTTTGCTTTTGCAATGCCCGTAAATTCCCTGACGATTATTGAAAAAGCAATACACAAGTGGGTTAACTTTTTTATATTACCTGTTTTTGCTTTAGCGAATACAGCCATACTGCTGCCGGCTCATTTTGCTAATTCGCTGACTTCACCGGTGGGAATGGGAATCTTTTTCGGACTTGTAGTTGGAAAACCATTGGGTATTTTCCTCGCATGCCGAATAATGGTTGGATTGAATATCGCAAGTCTTCCTTCGAATGTAAACTGGAAACAGGTATTTGGGATGGGAACACTGGCCGGTATTGGCTTCACCATGTCTATTTTTACAACTATGCTTGCTTTTGCTGATTCAGGTATCCGAGATATAGCTAAGATCTCCATCCTTTCCGCCGTAATAGGATCCGTTGTGGTTAGTTATTTTTACTTCAGGACCATATATGGGCGAAGAATTGTTGCCATCTCCCTGCCGCAATCCGAACCTTCTTATACTTAATATGATTTATGTAATTCATGTACTTTAAAATAAAAAAGATCCTGCCAAAGAAGGGATCTTTTTTTATCTCTTATTATATTAATGCACGTTAATTACATATTTACTGCGACCGTCTTTAGTTTCTTATCCCTCCAGTACATAAAAGCCACCATACTTCCAATCCAGGCAGTTGAGCCGATAATAACCTTCAATATGTCCAACATAGCAGGATTATCAAAGGGAAGGCTTCTGATAAAAGATAGTATAGCGAAAAAAAGAGACATTTCCATTTTTTTGTATTAACAACGCAAAACTCGGTGCAAAATTTCAAATGAACAAACGGTAAGGCAATTATAATGAGGCATAAATACATATAAAATAGTTGTAATATTAATTTAATAAGAAGAGGGATTTCTATTTTAGATAAAAAAACTAAAATTTTATTATTGCTTGGCACTACACCCTTCCAATTGCATTGCTTTTCACAAAAAAGACAGTTTTTTTAGCACGGGAATTTCTTTAAAATATTAGTTAATTGTGGAAATTTTCTCCAAGTTGTTTATGCTAATAGACCAGGTACGCCATAAAAAAGCGCTTAACCTTAACTTAAGATTACTCGTTGGATTTGGCCATCCATAATATCACGATAATTTGACGAAGTTTTTAGAAACTGTCATGAAAAAAAGCGACAGAAATAAATGAAGAATTCATTATAAAAAAATGGTTAATAAAAATAAATAATATGGTTTGTATAGTCGCATTTCAAATCATAAAAAACCTCACTTTTGGTATAGTTTATTTTACACTCTCGATAGTAAATGTTAAATTACTTAAAAGTGGTTTCTGAAGATATTGCGAGAAGTTAACGACCAATTAACTGCAATATTATTCATTAATCATTGCTGTTAATTGAGGCCAACTGTTTTTACAGCTGGCCTCTTTTGGAATTGATCCGAAATCAGCTCTTATTCAGAGATTTTTCTTCCCGGATTTTGTTTGAAAAACCTCCTCATAAAAGGATTGGAAACATGAGATCAAAGAGTTTCATCATTATCTTTTTTCAGTAAAGAAAGGATGTTCTTGAAATAATAAGGATAATAAACTGGTTATTTTTTTCAATGGCTTTTTGACGCTGTCTTAGTTCCTTTAGCGACAGGACCATTAGGCGAACATTTTTTTAAAAGAAAAAAGTCATATTTTTTAAGGTGAAGTATTAATATCACTAGGGTTATTTTACACAATACTTCAACTTAGTTTTTACAAAATTCAGACCCATATTAGTGAAAAAGACAAAAAGCATATCAACAAAATAAATTGGTTGGCAACCATTCTGTAAGGACTTAGTATTCCCAGAAGTTTTTTGAGTATTTATATTTCGACAATAATTTTTATCATGTTCCCAATGCTATATTTTATTCCATCGAAACGTTTGACAAAGTTGGACTGACCTATAGAATAGGGAAAAACACTGCGACATATGGCTGCAAATTAAATCTGCATTGGTTCAGAAATCAGATAGTAAAGGCCATACTCCCTGGTTTTGTCCAAAAAAAGATCATATCGGACGCTGCCATCCTGCAGCTTTGTCTCAATTAAGAGATGGTCAGGAGTCTGCTTTCCCTGAAAAGCTTCCGTCTGGGCCATGATTATTCATGAATGAATATGGAGTTTTTTCGTATTTTCTCAATGTCTTTCAAAGGCGGCAATCCAAAAAACCATTGGTATTCTCTATGTATTGGCAGCCCATAGCAAAACATTCAGACCGGTAATCAATTCACTAAAAACTGGGGTATTTTGAATAAAAAAATTTCAACAAGATTGCAAGGGATATAAATTGGCTAGTAAATCAAACGGCAACTAGAGGCGAGGCACCTGCAAAAAATTGATTCTCCAATAATATTTCAAACATGTTTAGCAACACATCATTTATGTTTCTTATTCTGTTTAGTCTCACCCTGCAATTGAAAATTTAGGACCAAAACAGAATACCTTTAAATCCTTAATTCAATTAATGAATAAATATAAAATAACCCAATACACTAAGGTTTGCCAACATGAACAGCAGGATTAAGATGCCTGAAATATTGGAAATCCGGTTATTCCGGTATTGACCCATGATTTTAATGTTATTGGCGACGTGAAGGATAATCCCTATTAAAAGCGGCGCTGTAATTCCGTAAAGGACGGTAGTTAATAAAAGCGTCTTTACAGAACTGATGTGAAGCCAGTGCATAGCAATTCCAAAACACATGGATATTCCGATTATAAAATAAAATAATTTTGCCTCCCCGGGTGTTTTGCTGAGCCCTGCTTTAAAGTCAAAAGCTTCCATAATAATGTATGAAATGGTAGCACTTAATACCGGTATAATCAGAAAGCCGGTTCCGATTATTCCGATTGAAAACAATAGATACGAGAGGTTACCTGCGAGTGGTTTTAATGCAACTGCTGCATCACTAATGCTGTTTATATTTCGAATGCCGTTGTCGTGGAGAATTGTGCCTGTTGTTAAAATAATAAAATACATAATGAGCACAGCAAAAAAAGCACCTGACAAAATATCTTTCCTCATGAGGAGAAATGTGTATCGTTTAATTGCTTTTTTTCCATGAGAGACTGGATCCATTTCTTCCACCTCAGAAGAGGCCTGCCAAAAAAACAGATACGGAGAGATTATGGCACCGGTCAATCCGGTAACAATTAAAACAAAGTCTTTATCAAAACGAAAAGAGGGAATCAGGGTGCTTCTAAAAATTAACTCCATTTTTTGGCGGGTAAGGAAAGGTACCACCAGGTATACCAGCAGAACAAGGCATATAAATTTCATGGCATGTACCAGTTTCTTATAGGGAAGAAATAAGATTAACGTAAACAAGAGTAACGTAAATCCAATCGAACAATATATCGCAGGTAAGTGGGGAAATAACAGGCTGCCTGCTTCGCCTAAAAGCGCAATATCAGCACCAATATTCAAAAGAAAAGCGGGACAGGTCAAAAGAATCAGTGTGTACAAAAGCCATGAAGGGTAATGGTTTTTAACCACACTCGTTAGTCCTTTGCCAGATACAATACCGATACGCGCACACATTTCCTGTATTATCGCAAGAATCGGATATGCTACCAGAGCCATCCACAAAGTGGTCAACCCATAACTTGCACCCGCCTGTGAAAAAGTAGTAATCGCAGAAGGATCATCATCACTGGCTCCTGTAATAAGACCAGGGCCAAGTGTTCTCCAGAATCTTTTTGAATGATGTAAAAAACGGAAATTTGTCCTCATGGTACTACCTGGGAAGGGACAGTAAACTCAACTGGCAGCTTGTTAAATATAAGCATAATCCCGGGTATCTGGATCTGAATTTTAGCCACATCTCAGCATTCTGTAAATTACTCCGGCTATTGCTATCAGAATATAAAATATCAGTAGCGTATGAAAAGGCGTAAACTTTTTGCCACCGAGATGAAAATAATTTTTCATCATCGTTAATTTTAAACAGCAAAAACAATACTCATGCCAGCCTACATGTAACTCCTGCCAATTTACGTTCAGTTCAGTTGTATACTATGTTTGAAAGAATAAGCCGATTAGATCCACCGATGATTTTTCTTAAGGAAACCCTGTCAAATTGAGAATTAACCATTTCAAAATGGAAATAATATGGAAATATTCCGCTTTACAAGGCCCCTTTCTACCGGGTCATTTGTATTCCGGTAGGAGGTCAAATAAGTGAATAATCGAATATTAATATCGACCATTAAACTTGAACGAATTGTTATCCGGAATCTGCAAAAACCATTTTTTGGATCAACATCTTTACTCTTAACCTAATATTGTCTGGCGATTCATTACTCAGTAAACTGAAGCATCATTACACTGGAAGCTCTCCATGGTGCTCATTTCTACAAAAAAAAGTGATTAAGATATTATCAACATGTATCTTAGAGATTTCGAGTTTTAAAAAGAAACAGTATGACCTTATATCAGTTTCTCATCCTTCTGTTTTTATTCCTGATGGTGATCGCATGTTTGCTCATATCCCGTAAAGATGACAAGGTGATTGATCTTCAGGAGAGAGTTACATTTTTGGAAGAAAAGATCAACAAGACTCTTGAGAGTAGGAAACAATTTATTGAACTCAAATCAGTCAACGCTGTATTAGATACAATTAATAATCTATACTATGATATAGGCCCCGATGGGAACTATATAATAGACAGTGAATATACCCTTAACAATGTGACTGAGGATTGGTGGACCCAACTGTCTGGAGAAGACCTCACCATCGTAAACCGTAGCATTCACAAAACAAACAAACAATGAAAGTAATCCCCTGTTTTTCATCATAAAAATTCGGGATTTCGTTTTTAATTAAAAAAAGATGAAGATGATTTTTCCAGGCGTAGCTTTTTTAGTACGTATGAATCTCTTTTACCGAATGTTGAATATGAGAAAACAATTCTATCAAAATGTAATAATGAAGAAGTTTCTTACTGAACGATTTGCCATAAACGGTTTATTAACAATTCTATCTCTGTTTGTGATATTTCATTTGTTGGTAATTATTAAGATAATTCCATTTGAGATTGTATGGGGCGGAAGATTGAAAGATCAATCGCAGATGTTGACTTTTGAAACTTTTTCAGCTATAATAAATATGTTTATGCTATACCGAATTGAAAATGTATACCATTTATTCTCCGCTGAATCATAAAGATGGAATTAGACTTTCTACTAAAAAAGTAGCAGAGTTAAATAAGGCCGAATTTGACGGAATAACAACAGTATAGGAATCAGGATGAGTTCTGATTAATGATTTAAGTTATTCCTTTATCGTAACATTAGCCTTTAAATACTTGTTACAAATCTGCCACTAATTCCCAGCAAACCCACTGGAACCTGAGGACAGTACATTTTGTATCGGTGCTGAACAAAATGTACTCATTTGCATAAAGGGTTGATGGCCAATAAGGGAGAAGACCGGCGAAATCACCAAAAGCCGGTGAGATCGCCGGAAGTTCTTGGATAAAACTTCACTATTTACTGATAACAATAGTATACAAATTAAGATGACTGATATTTCGAATGGAAAATATACATTTATAGTTAAACTCCAAATGTAATATGTATCGACTGTTTTAATGTGTAGCAGTCATTCCCTGAGAAAATATTTTGATTTATGAATAAACTGGTTAGAAAATTAATTTCAGGCATCTTTTATTTACAGGCATTTATCTTATCATGTTATGGACAGCATCCTTTGTTGATGCGACAGCCGGCAATCAACAAAGATGGATCATTGGTGGCCTTTTCATTCCAGGGCGATATTTGGACAGTACCTGCAACAGGAGGTAGAGCCGCCCGGATCACGATCCATGATTCTTATGAAGGATATCCGCAGTTTAGTCCCGATGGAACTCAAATAGCGTTCTCGGGAGCACGTTATGGTAATTATGATTTATTCGTGGTTCCTTCAGAAGGAGGCACACCGAAACGACTGACGTTTCACTCCAATGACGATATGATATCCAGTTGGACCGTATCCAACAAAATTGTTTTTTCCACGATTAGAGAATTCCATGGAATCGAAAGGCCACCGGAAGTGTATGCCGTCAGTCCTGGAGGAGGAACAGAAATGCGCATACTGGATGCCGTTGGATGGGACCCGGTTCTTTCTCCTGATGGAAAATGGCTGGCATTTGTAAGAGGTGATGCTAACCCAATTGCAAGGGAGGCATATTCAGGAAGCTCCCGAAGGGAAATCTGGTTGTATGAAATACAAAAAAAGACATTCCAAAAACTGCCTGGATTTCAAACCAATAACATTTCGCCAAAATGGGGAGGAAATAATAGTTTGTATTTTCTTAGCAGCGTAGATGGTGCGTATAATCTTTATCGCTGGTCAGTAGACAACGAAGGTCATGTGGGAACGGCTAAAAAGTTGACATCATATAAGGACGAATCGATCAGATATTTCAATATCTCTGACGATGAATCAACCATTGTCTTTGAAAAAGATATGAGTTTGTATATAATGAAAACAAAAACAAGTGAAATAAAAAAGATCGATGTAGAGATTAATTCAGACGACCACCTGGATCCTACCGAGCAAAAAACGATTACAACCGGTGCGACTGAATATGCATTGTCACCCAACGGAAAACTGACTGCATATTCAGCGAGGGGAGAGATTTTTATTAAAGAATCCGACAAGGAAAAACCTAGAAGTATAGACGTTTCAAACAGCCCGTTTCGGGACATCCAACCTGTTTGGCTAAATGATTCTTCCCTGATATTTTGCAGTGACCGGTCTGATGGGAATTACGATATGTACCTGGTCCGTTCATCAGATTCAGCTGAACATGATATTTTCAAAAGCCTGAAACACGAACTGGTGCGAGTAACGCGAACATCCGGAGACGAGTCCTTCCCGGTTGTTTCTCCGGATGCCAAGAAGATTGCATATATACGTGGCCGCGGTACTTTGGTGGTTGCTAATATTTCAGCCGGCGGAAAATTATCGGGAGAAAAAATCCTGAGTGACACATGGGCAGCACCTGAAGGAGTTGTCTGGAGTCCCGATAATAAGTGGCTGGCATATTCCCAGACTGATTTATATTTTAATGATGAGATTTTTATACAGGCTGCAGATAATTCCGGAAAACCAGTAAATGTATCGATGCATCCACGCAGAGATAGCAATCCCATTTGGAGTCCGGATGGATCCAAACTCGGTTTCCTTTCGGTCAGGAGTGTTAACAGGAGTGCTGATATTTGGTTTGTCTGGCTTAAGAAAGAGGACTGGGAGAAATCCATGCAGGACTGGCAGGATCGTGATAAGAGTCCGGCAGAAAATGAAGGAGGATCAAAACAGACAGCCGATAAAAAAAAACCGGTACAGGTAAACATCGATTTTGATAAGATTTATGAACGCGTTACCCAGGTAACCAATTTCCCCGGTGATGAAGGTGATCTTCTGATTTCGAAAGATGGAGAGACTTTTTATTATACAACCACAAGTAGCAGTGCCAAAGGACGGGATTTATTCAGCATAAAATGGGATGGAAAAGAGCTGAAAGAGATAACGAAGGGTGGAAC
>Ga0207001_1073_pt1 | contig 11090 bp, 10 predicted proteins | sample Alteio_BWMinCont_91_FD_153481 | JGI IMG/M metagenome (GOLD analysis project Ga0207001, IMG submission 153481) | Enriched cells from forest soil in Barre Woods Harvard Forest LTER site, Petersham, Massachusetts, United States -... | ecosystem: Environmental > Terrestrial > Soil > Temperate forest >... | reverse complement strand
AAACGCCATGTTGGCCGTATCGCTTGCCAATGCCAAGGCTGCGGCCGCCTCTAAAAAACAACCGTTATATGTTTATCTTGGCGGCCAAGGGCCGTATACCTTGCCCGTGCCTATGATGAATATTATCAATGGCGGTGTGCATGCAGATAACAATCTTGATATCCAAGAATTTATGATAATACCTGTCGGTGCGAAAACATTTAACGAGGCCTTACGTTGGGGCGTGGAAATTTTTCATCAATTAAAAAATGTGTTACACCAAATGAAGCTGAGCACCAGTGTTGGCGACGAAGGGGGTTTCGCGCCTAATTTGCCAAACCATGACGCTGCAATTGAAGTGATACTAAAAGCTATCGAGGCTGCAGGTTATCGGCCAGGCAAAGATATTTTTCTCGGCTTAGACGTGGCGAGTTCTGAATTTTATAAAAATGGCAAATATCACTTTGCTGCGGAAAAGAAAAATTTGTCCTCAGCAGAGTTGGTAGACTATCTTGCTAAGTTTGTCGAAAACTATCCTATCATTAGCATTGAAGATGGTATGGCAGAAAATGATTGGCAGGGTTGGAAATTATTAACGGAGCGTCTCGGCAAGCAAGTACAGCTTGTCGGAGATGATTTGTTTGTAACAAACACGGAAATTTTTGCAGAAGGTATCGCCAAAAAAATCGCCAATGCTATCCTTATTAAACCCAATCAAATTGGTACCTTGACAGAAACATTAGCCGCGATTCAAATGGCGAAGAAAGCGCGTTATAATACGATTATCTCGCACCGTTCCGGTGAAACAGAAGATACCACCATTGCGGATTTAGCGGTTGCAACCAACGCAGGACAAATCAAAACGGGTTCTTTGTGTCGCTCTGATCGCGTTGCGAAATACAATCAGTTATTACGCATTGCCGCACAACTGGGTGAGCGTGCTCAATACGCAGGCGGCGCGATTTTTTCTCAATTTACCAATCTTGCCGTTATGGAGATGCCTCACTAATGGCTGCCGTGAAATTTAAAATTTTGCCTGCTGTGCTGATAGTGATTTTGTTGGTACTGCAATACCGTTTGTGGTTTGAAAACGGCGGTCTTATCGATATGTACCGCATGAAAAAACAACTTGCCATGCAAGTACAGCAAAACGAAAAATTAAAAAAGCGTAACGAAAAATTATTAAAGCAAGTGCAATATATGCAAGCCAGTAATGATGCAGTGGAATCTAAAGCTCGCGGCGAACTCGGTATGATTAAAAAAGGCGAAACATTTTATCAAGTAGTAAAATAAAGGGTCTTAAATGAAAATTTTATTGAGTAACGATGATGGTTTTCTCGCTCCTGGCTTAAAAATGCTAGCCAAAGTACTAGGGGAAATTGCAGAAATTACAGTAGTGGCTCCTGACCGTAATCGCAGCGGTGCGAGTAACTCACTGACTCTTGATAATCCGCTGCGTACATCAAAAGCCGACAATGGTTTCATTAGCGTAAATGGTACGCCGACAGATTGTGTTCACTTAGCTGTGACAGGATTACTAACAGAAATGCCAGATATGGTTGTATCAGGCATAAACGAGGGTTCCAATTTAAGCGACGATGTTTTGTATTCAGGAACAGTGGCTGCCGCAACGGAAGGACGCTTTTTAGGTTTGCCCTCTATTGCTGTATCACTTGCCGGTCCCAAATGTCAGTTTTATGAAACCGCAGCCTATGTTGCAAAATTGCTAGTCGAACGTATGGGTCGCGAAAGACCGCCAGCTGATACCATTCTGAATGTTAACGTGCCTGATTTACCCCTGTCTGAAATTAAAGGCTTCCAAGTAACGCGCTTAGGTACCCGGCATATTGCAGAGCCTACCATCAAAGCTGTTGATCCTCGCGGGCGCAAAATTTATTGGGTTGGCGCGCCTGGACCTGAGCAGGATGCAGGCCCTGGCACCGATTTCCATGCCGTTAGTATGGGTTTTGTGTCTATTACACCACTTCATTTAGATTTAACGCATTATAAAGTTTTTGAGCAATTATCAGGCTGGGTTAAGTCTATTGAGGTGGTGTAACCTCTTGATAGCAAAATAATCTTTTTAAGAGAATAGAAATTGATCAAATGCAAGCGAATTAGTTGAAAATAAATTATTCTCTTTTTCCAGACTGTTGCATGGATTGATTAATATTAGACCATATTCGATGCTGACGCTGCTCGCAAATATCAGTATAATAAATGAATAGCCACTCAGCGTCCCTTCAAGGATGAAAACCTAAGGCTTTACGAGGTTTTTGATGCCGAGAAAACTGAAGCAAGTGCCTGACCAAAAAATCTTGCCGGTTAAAAAGGCCAGCAAGAAAAATGAAAAAATAACAGGTCTAGATAATGAGCTAGAAGTCATTCCTGATCTGATTGAAGAGGATCAGGAGGAAGTTGCACATACCGAAGAAATCCCTGCTGATATTATAGAGGCTACCGTTGAGGCAGAGGTGCGGGTTTCTTTATCTGCAAAAGCATCAGATCCCACACAAATTTATTTAGGCGAAATTGGTTATTCGCCCTTGCTTACTGCGCAAGAGGAAATTGATATTTCGCGTCGTATTCAACAAGGCGATAAAAAAGCGCGCGCAAGAATGATTGAAAGTAATTTACGTCTCGTGGTGAAAATAGCGCGACGCTATTATAACCGCGGTTTAGATTTTTTAGATTTGATTGAAGAGGGCAACTTGGGGTTGCTGCGTGCAGTTGAAAAATTTGATCCAGAGCGCGGTTTTCGTTTTTCGACTTATGCGACATGGTGGATACGACAAACCATAGAGCGCGCCATCATGAATCAAACCCGCACGATTCGTTTGCCCATTCACGTTGTTCGTGAATTAAATTCGTATTTGTCAATGGCGCGCGAACTGCTAAAAAAACAAAATCATGAACCAAGCTATCAAGACATCGCCACGGCAATGAATAAACCCGTAAGCGACATCAAAGATATGCTTGAACTAAACGAGCATATGATTTCTCTGGATTCGATTGTTGGCAATGAAAATAATACCGGCCGCCCCTTAATGGATGCGATAGCGGATAAGCATAAAACGGATCCTGCCGAATTATTATTAGATGAAAGCATGTCTGCACATTTAGAAGAATGTTTGCAGGCACTCAATGAAAAGCAGCGTGAAGTGATTTGTCGCCGCTTTGGTTTATCAGGTTATGACCGTGAAACCTTAGAAGAAGTAGGTCGCGCAATTGGCCTGACACGCGAACGGGTTCGCCAAATTCAAATGAGTGGTTTGAAAGCATTGCGCGAGATTATGAAAAAGCAAGGCATCACCGGGGAGAGTTAACGTTTCTTGGTAAAACTTTATTTTTATCCTTGAAAGAGTTAACTGTATCTTTAAGTACTTGCGCATTTGTCAAGGCACCATATAAGCCTAGTCCTGTATACAGACCCGCATACGACAATCCGCGATAAGTAGGCGGAATGCTATCAATGCCACCCAATTTTGCAATGAGTATATATCTTTGCATACTACTAAAAATATCAGACAGATAATGCCCGCTGGATAAAACCCATTGCTTCCAGTTCAAATTATATTGCGGATTTGCACTTTCCTCTTTCGCGATACTTTGCATTTCAATATCCAATATTCCCTTTGGCTTTTCACCCGCATCAGCGCGATCGATTAAGCGACTGGTTACATCATGGCATTTGCTTTCACATAAGCTAAGGTAAAGGGCAATGGGGATAGCTGCACCAAAGCCAACCCAAGACATCTTAAGAAATGCTTCATCAAGGCTAAAGCTGTCTGTGATGAGGATGGCAATAGCAAGACCCGTATCCGAGATAGTATCTAAGATGTTACCGAGAAATTGCATGCGCAAGCATATGCTGCTAGGTTCCGAATAGGGGGCATCGAGCTCTTCTGGTTTTTCGGCTAATAATTTATCAGTAATGGTTTTGGTGGTGGGTATCATAATCAGCTCTGCATGTGGGTTACAAATGAGAATGATAATCATTTAATATTTAAATGCAAGGGTAACGTGCTGGAGGGGTGGTGAATGACGCCATAGTCTTACCTTTATCCATAGCCTGTCATCCCGCCACAAAGATCCTTCTCCCAAAGCACTACGTTGGGAGAAGGATCTTTGTGGCGGGATGACAAGACATTTGCTTACCCTTCAAAAACCGTTTCGAGTTTTTTTTCCACGGCAATATTTTTGAGTTTGACATAATGCGGCAAGCCGTTTTTGTATGGTGGATAATCTTCACCGGCGATTAAAGGGGCTAGATAAGCGCGAGCTTTTTCCGTAATACTAAAACCATCTTCCGAAATAAAATCACGCGGTAAATTGACTTCGACATTGGCGCAGTCTTCTAATGGCGCCTCCCCAATAGTCCACTGATAGGTGTCACCAGCTTGTCTGACAATGATAGGCATAACCGCATTTTTTCCAGCCAATGCAAATTCAACGGCTGCTTTTCCTAGCGCATAGGCTTGTTCAACATCGGTATGGGAGGCAATGTGGCGTGCTGCGCGTTGTAGATAATCGGAAATCGCGTAGTGATATTTGTAGCCTAATTTGTCTTTTATCAATTTTGCAATTAACGGCGCAACACCCCCTAACTGTTTATGACCGAAAGCATCCACGAGTCCTGACTCGGAAAGAAAACTACCATCCTCATTGCGCAACCCTTCTGATACCACTATGGCGCAATGACCAAACTGATTAACTGTGTCCTGTACGCGCTTTAAAAACTTTTCGGTTTGAAAAGGCATTTCAGGAAACAAAATAATATGCGGCGCATCGCCTTCTTCTTCGCATGCCAAGCCGCTGGATGCAGCAATCCACCCAGTGTGTCGTCCCATGACTTCTAGCACAAAAACTTTGGTCGACGTCAAGGCCATGGCAGCCAAATCCATTGCGGCTTCGCGAATGGAGATTGCAACATATTTTGCAACCGAGCCGAAACCAGGGGAATTATCGGTGAAAGGCAGGTCATTATCGATGGTTTTGGGGATGCCGATACAGGTAATCGGATAACCTAATGTTGCACTAATTTGCGAAATTTTGTATGCGGTATCTTGAGAATCGCCACCACCATTATAGAAAAAATATTTAATATTATGCGCGGCAAAAACTTCTATTAATCTTTCGTATTCTGTTCTGTGTTTGTCAAGGGAGCCTAGTTTATGGCGGCAAGAGCCAAATGCGCCGGAAGGCGTGTGACGCAGAGCTGAAATATCAGCAATAGACTCATGGCTGGTATCAATCAAATCTTCCGTAAAAACACCAATAATGCCATTGCGCGCAGCGAATACCTTGCCAATTTTATCCGTATGTTGGCGGGCTGTTTCAATAACACCACAAGCAGAAGCATTAATAACCGATGTCACGCCACCTGATTGTGCATACAAAGCATTGAATTTTTCCATAAGATATAGGAACTCCGAAGGGCTAAAAATGGAGTGACTATATACTGAAGCTTAGGATTAGATCAAGCGAAATTCGGAAATAAAATGCTCACTGTCATGGGGCGATCTGACCCCAATGCTACTAACTTAAGCTAAAAAACTCCGTCATTGCGAGGCTGCGAAGCGCTTAGCCGTGGCAATCCAGGTGCCTCGGTCATGCTATAAACAGTGATCTTAAGCTGAAACAAGCCTGGATTGCCGCGGCTAAGCGCTTCGCAGCCTCGCAATGACGGAGTTTTTTAGCTTAAGTTAGTAGCATTGCGATCTGACCCCTTACAAACCTATAATCTGGCAAAGTTGCTCATGCTTTGTATTAAAGCCTTATTGTTTGGCTTTCTGAAGCCAATTGATTCATGTAACTCTGAAATATTCACACTACCCGCTAAAATAAAGTGAGAATTCAACTTGGAAGCTAAGCGCAAAACTTCGGTTTTAATGCGGCCTGTAATGAGCCATTGGTCTTTCTTATCAACACCTAGCGCGCTACCCACAGTGGTTAAGCATTTTTCTGCTTCTTCGTAGTACCGTTCGGCTAAAAGAACAGTAGAAGGAATATTAAAGTAACAGGTCGGCAAGCTAGGAATCACATGAACGAGATTCAATTTGATGTTTAAATCTTGTTGTGTACTGACAGCTTTTTTTATTAGCTCTATTTCTTCTTCTGTGGCTGCATTTGTAACAACTAACACGTTTTTTGACAGATTCATGACTACCAATCTCCGTATTCTTGCATTCATCTGTTGGAAGGTTTTTTCTACCTAACTTCCAACGGGGGGACACTTATAATCTCACGATTAGTAGCTAGGGGAAATTAGCAGAAACGTGTGGATATTTTCACGCTGTCCCGCACGATATTAAGGGTTTGTACCTACGATAAAGGACATATTTGGCTACTTTATAGCCAAAATGAGGGGAAAATGGTGAATCAGTTGCCAAAAGTCGTCTAACTTTCTTGCACTGATTCTTGAACGCTGTTAGTTAACACCAGCTTAACTAATTCAGGCACTGATTTTACTCCCATTTTTTTCATGACGCTAGCTCTATGTGCTTCAACCGTTTTTAAGGAAATTTTTAATTCGGCAGAAATGACCTTATTTTGTTTGCCAGCCACGATTCCTTGCAAAACTTGAACCTCACGATGTGACAGCAAAGCAAACTTCGCTTCAGCCTGAGCACTTTCTTGTTGTTTTTCACGATTGAGTTTATCAAGACGCAACGCTTTGTTAATGCTTTCAAGCAAAACTTGATCGTTGAAAGGTTTCGTCAAAAAATCGACGGCACCTGCTTTCATGACGCGTACAGCGAGTGGAACGTCGCCGTGGCCGCTAATAAAAATAATAGGCAGACAGGGTGAGCCTATCGCTGAGAGCTTAGACTGCAATTCAGGGCCGCTCATGCCAGGCATGCGCACGTCTAAAAGCAGACAGCCAGGCTGCAGAGGATTGTGTTGCTCAAGAAAATCCTGAGCGCGAATATAGGTTTTTGCTTTCAAACCAACCGATTCAATTACCCATGATAAGGATTCCACCATGGCTTGGTCATCATCCACGACATACACAATAGGCTCAATCGTCATTGTTTTCTCCTAAACAATTGGTAAAGTAAAGCGTATCCAGCTTGCTTGGTTGGTATTGGGGTTAATCGAAAATTGGCCGCCATGGGCTTCAATAATAGAACGACAAATAGCTAAGCCCATGCCGCGTCCATGAGCTTTAGTCGTAAAGAACGGCCGGAATACTTTTGAAATGATTTCTTTTGAAAACCCAGGTCCTGAATCGCTGACGGTGATTTCAATCGCATTAATATCCACGTCAATGGCTTTTGTTTGAATTTGAATACGACGCTGACGCTGATCGATTTCTTTCATGGCTTCAATCGCATTTTGCATCATGTTCAAAAGAACTTGTTGCAGCTGAATTTTATCCGTGGAAATTAACGGTAAATCTTTTTGGAGATCAAAATCGATTTTTGTTTTGGATACGTTTAATTCGTTGCGAATAAAGCTGGTGGTTTCGCGGATAATGCTGTTCATCGCACAGCTGGTTTTAATGAGTTGACCCTTGCAGAAAAAGTTTTTTAAACGATGGATCACCTCACCGGCACGTTCAGCTTGTGCTACGGCCTTCTGCATGATTTCGGTTAACTGGGTAGGGTCTTGACCCTTCTCAAGATAACGTACACAACCTCGCGTATAATTAACGATAGCCGCAAGCGGTTGACTGATTTCATGCGCCATACCCGATGCCATTTCTTCCATAGTGCTTAAACGAAAAACGTGCGCAAGTTGTTGACCGCGTAGTCGCGCCTTTTTATCGAGAATGTGTTCGGTGACATCGCGTGAGGCGGCTTGAATTTCTTTTAGAAAGCCTTTTTTTTCATCGCGAATCATCCGCAAATTACTTTCAAAAAAGCGATAATCGCCTTCTTTATGCTTTAGGCGATACGTCACGGTATGGTGATTGGTTTTTTGCTTGCGGCGATTAAACGCTTTTTTTACTTTCGCGATATCGTCATGATGAATAAATTTAAAAATATTAAAGCCGACCAATTCCTCGGGCGTATAGCCCATCCATGTTTTGCAGGATACGGACAAATATAAATACGTGCCGTCGGTAGTGTGGCGCGTGATGATGTCTGTTGCGCTCTCGGCAAGCAAATTAAAACGGAGGTCACGTTCGCGAAGATCTTTTTCTAATTGTTCTTGTGCGTCTAAATTTTTAATGAGTAAAGCATGGGTCAGATAAAGTGTTTCGCGATAACTTTGTAGCTCGCGCAGCATTTTTTTGTTAACTTCTTGTAGTTCCGTTATTTCTGTTTTATACGAGGTCACATGCTGATGCGTGAGCAAAGCCAGAGGTTTGGTTTGCTGCGAATAATTGATTAAGGTAACGCATGTTTTACAAAATCCTTTGGTGCCATTTTTACGGACAAAGCCGGTTTCATCCGACCATTTCTTTTGGTCGGGTAGCATTTCTTGAATAATTTTGGGAAAAGGATGCGAATGAGAATAAATTAAATTGACGGAGCGACCAATGACTTCCTTTTTCGAATAGCCGAACAAGGTGGTTGCATGGGTATTCCAATCCACAATGCGGCCGTTCTTATCCAATAAGACTGCGCTGTCCATCATCGCGTCAAATAAAGATTGGGCGTACTCGTCTTCTATTAAGCTCATCCTTGAGGCTTCTCCGTGGAACTCACGAAATAAGAGACATCTGTCTCTCTGTGAGTATAATATACCAAATTCTATCATTAGCATAACAGTGTGAGGTCAAATGCGAATTCATATCATGGGCATTAGCGGCACATTTATGGCAGGCCTTGCCGTATTGGCAAAACAAAGCGGTCATGAAGTTTCGGGTTCGGATATGAATGTTTATCCTCCTATGAGTCACCAATTAGAGGCTCAGGGCATTAATTTGATGCAGGGTTATGATCCTCAGCATTTAAAAGATCAGGTTGATTATGTGATTGTGGGGAATGTCATTAGCCGTGGCAATCCGATGATGGAACATATTATGGATCAGGGCATACCTTATATTTCGGGGCCGCAATGGCTGGCTGAGAATATTCTTCACGATCGCTGGGTTCTCGCCGTTTCAGGGACCCATGGCAAAACCACGACAACCAGTATGTTGGCCTGGATTCTAGAAAGTGCGGGCTTTAATCCTGGGTTTTTAATAGGCGGCATACCCGAAAATTTTGGTATTTCTGCACGATTGGGGCAGAATCCTTTTTTTGTTATTGAGGCCGATGAGTATGATAGTGCATTTTTTGACAAAAGATCAAAATTTATACACTATCACCCCAAGACACTAATCTTAAATAATTTAGAGTTCGATCATGCTGACATCTTCAGCGATCTTGCAGCTATCATGCAGCAATTTCATCATTTGTTGCGAACTGTGCCCAGAAACGGATTAATCATTAGAAATGCGGAAGATGATAATTTGACCGCAGTGATCGAGAAAGGCTGTTGGACCCCGATGACCACATTTGGCGGCAAAAAAGGCTATTGGCATGCCTGTGCGGATAAAGACGATCCAAGCAGCTTTGAGGTTTATTGTGAGGATGCTAAGGTAGGCAAGGCCAAATGGGAGCTTTTGGGGGTGCATAATAGGGAAAATGCCCTAGCTGCTATCGCTGCCGCGCAACATGCGGGTGTAGCACCCGACAAAGCCATTGCGGCATTAAGCTCTTTTAAGAATGTAAAGAGACGCATGGAGATCAAAGGGTGCGCCCGGGGTATTACTATTTATGATGATTTTGCTCATCATCCCACGGCGATTGCGACAACCTTGGCCGGGCTGCGCGCCAAAATTGGCGAGGATGCGCGTATTATTGCGGTCTTAGAATTTGGATCCTACACCATGAAAACAGGTGTACATAAAGATCGAATCAAAGATGCTTTGTCCACGGCAAATAGGGTAGTTTGCAAACGTCCTGAAGCGAGTGCTTGGGATTTAGATAAAGTATTGAAACAGTTTCCACAACCAACGGCGTTATATGATACCGTTGAAGCATTAGTTGCAAATTTAGCGAAACAATTGCAGCCCGGCGATCATGTCGTTGTGATGAGTAATGCTGGGTTTGGTGGTATTCATGAGAAATTATTACAAGCTATCGGGATATAAGTTTATGGATCAAAGCCACCTGAAGGCGCCAAAAAATATTTTTACCAAACGACGGGCCCTCATAGGATTCGTGTCTTACATTATATTGGCTGCGATTGTCGTAGCTGTTTTTTTGAAATAGGTTTTATAGCAAATGACAAAAAGTAAAAGTTCGAAAATTATTATCACCACAGACGCTAAGTATTTACGTGATGAATCCTCTCCAGAAAATTATCGGTTTCTTTGGTCTTATGATATTGTCATTACCAATAATTCAGACGAGTTGATTCAGCTCCTCAATCGTTACTGGCGCATCACCGATATGAGAGGAAAAACCGAGGATGTGCGCGGCCCAGGTGTCGTGGGTTTGCAGCCATTGATTAAACCGGGAAAACAATTTGTTTATACCAGTTTTTGCCAATTACCTACGCCGCAAGGCACGATGGAAGGCAACTACGAAATGCAAAATTTAGAAGAAAAACGTTTCTTAGCTGATATTCCAAAATTTGTTTTAATCTGCCCATCATCAGCCGAAAATGAATTTCGAGCGCATTTGCATTAAGGCTCTGTCAAAGAGATTTTTTATGGCGGCGAACAGTGCGAGCCCAAAAAAGCTATTACAATGGTTAGTTTGGTTTTGGCTGGGAAATGTTTTGTTGTTTTGGGTCATTGCCGCAAATTATTTACCGACGCTTTTTCCAGGAGATTTTTTCGGATTAACCCGGCAAGGGAAAGTGCTGGATTATAGTTTTATTGTATTAACGTATTGTGGCTATCTGGCCTTACTGGCGCTTATCCCTCTACTGAGTACTTTGCCTTTTATTATTTTCGCAAGGCGGCGCGGAGTTTTTTTTGCTGGGATTTTTTTTGCAACGCTAGCCGCGCTATTTTTATTAATGGATTCGCAAGTTTATAGCATTTATCGTTTTCATCTGAATGGCATTATTTTAAGTCTTGCCGTCGATGGTTTGAAAACGCAAATGTTTGATTTTACCTTTCTTGAATACGCCTTAGCGGTGGGTGCGTTCATTGTAATCGGCTT
>Ga0207001_1072_pt1 | contig 11188 bp, 7 predicted proteins | sample Alteio_BWMinCont_91_FD_153481 | JGI IMG/M metagenome (GOLD analysis project Ga0207001, IMG submission 153481) | Enriched cells from forest soil in Barre Woods Harvard Forest LTER site, Petersham, Massachusetts, United States -... | ecosystem: Environmental > Terrestrial > Soil > Temperate forest >... | reverse complement strand
ATATTTCATGGCCAGAACAAAGTTCAGAAACGCTAGACAAAACAGCTATATTGGAAGTAGGTAGAGTGACAGAGGAAATGCATAAAAATATCAAAGCAACTCATGTCCTTGACGGATTTTTTAGTGTTAGATTAAAAGAAATTTTAATGTATGGCGGGCTTTTTGCAGCCAAAGATGCGCGATTATCCATTAAGTCAACTTTGTCCGGTAAATTAAGCGGTGATGAAGATAAAATAGAAGTACCTTATGCGAAATGTGACATCCCAGTAAAAGAAATTAAAGACCATGTTTATTTTCTTTTAAATACTATGGAAAGAGAGTTGCGTCAAAAAATCACGAATTAAACAATCATTACTAAGTAGTATAATTATACATCATTATTGCGGCTTTGTTGCTGGCTTTTTGTGCTACTTGTTAGCAAAGAGAAATCTTTATATGCTATCAATCATTTGATTAAACTCAAATAATCTCTTTTTACAGGGGATTGAAGAGGGTTTTCGTTAAACGTTAAAAAAGTGCTTAATGCTTCTTATACTCGCGCTCAATCATCGAAAGAAAGCCGAGCGTTCTGTTAGTCTCTACCATTAACATTATCCTCAACACAGAAATGACATTACTTTTTTGGAGACGTTAATCGTCGCTCTTCAGATTTGATTTCTAAATCCTTTACTCCATCTTCTATCGTAAAACGCATAGGCGGTAATGCGATGGGTGGAATAGATAATTGCTGTAAAAAGTCATTCAAAATAGTCGCTGCCTCTGGCCCTTTAATGGGAGATGATTTGTAGGCAACTAATACCGATTGTAATTCCCGCAATTTTATATCTAATTCTTTATTTATAGGCATGCCTCTACTGACATATCGATTACCCAAACGTGAAACTGCTAAAAGCGATGTATTAATAACTATTTTTAGTAGTTCCCCGTGATTACCATACTTGTGTTTATATAATTCATGCAAAACATGCCGGATTTTTTTTGCTAAATTTGCACATGCATTGTTGAAGTTATCTTCGCTATCTAATTGTTTAAATCTCCTTAACTCAGTAAACATATAGTTAGCAAAAGTAGGTTCTGAAAGCTGTCTTGCTCCAGCAAAATAACCAATTTGCGATATAATTTTTTCTTTATGCGCAAGACTTGTATTGCTCTTAACATCTTCAAAAAATCTTTCCATTTTATAGGTAATCATCTCTTTCTTTTGACCCAGATGTTTTTCTTTTTGGTGAAGGTATGTACGTAACGTATGATGGGTTTCTTTAATCATTCTCCTTAATGCATCATCCTCAGGTACCTTCTGCTCATTTAATGCAATTGAACACAACTTTAACGCTTGCATAGCATCAATACCAATCTCTTCGCCTGAATCAATAATGCCTTGAAGACGAGTAGCAAAGCGTATTGCTTCAGCACTTAAATCTTTTCTTAATTTGCTTAATTGCATGTACAAAAGACTTTTAAGTTTATGAATACAATGCGTTTCGAAATCATCAGGAGATAAACTTTCTCCTTTTAAATAATCACCGTTCAAGATATTAAACATTTCTAAACGAATAAGCTGGGCTCTGATTGCATAAGAGGATTCTGTATGAATCATAATATTAGCGGATGTATTAATAGCATATATCAAATGAGACAACTCATCTGTAACAAGTGGCAAATTTTCCAAATATTGATTTCGCGCAATTAAATAAGTTCCCATTGGAGCGGATAATATTCTATAGAGATGATAATTTGCATTTTTTAATGAATCAAATATCACTTCGTCTTTTTTTATTTTGGCAATATCCGCTAGCACCTGTTCTTTAGTGGCTCCTTCTGCATTTTTTTGAAAGAAATAATCAAAATAGGCTGGGTAAATTTTCTTAAATAATTCCTGATGATGCTTATCCGCAAAATAATTTTCACCGTGTAATAAATAATCTCTTTTTTGATGCTGTAATTTATCCATAAAATAACGACTCGCACTGGTTGAATGCAAGCTATCTGCCATTACTGTATAAAATCGCAATAGTTGATGGTCGGGTAAATTCCATACTGGAAATTCTTTAAATTCATGATTGGGCTTACCTCTTACCACTTTTAAACCGGGAACTCTGCCCTCTTTAAATATTGTACCGTTACGTTCTGCAAAACGATGTAAAATGTGCCATAAAATAAAAGGGGATTCTCTCGGCTGTTTAGGATCGGAGTAAAACCGTACGGCTGATGCATGTTTGCCAGCCAAAATAGAGTAATGGACTTTAGTGCGCGCAGGGGTTTGAACGATCACTCTACTCATATCTTGTGGTTCAAGGAAAACCCCTGTCTCATTTGCCATTAAAACACCATGATATTCCTGGACAATATCTGGAATCATTCTTGCTGATTTAGCCTTTTTTCTTCCTATTCCTGGCACAGGATCAATCGCCAGTATATTGACTTTTATCATTGAAGATCCGAATTTGACTTGCAGCTTATTACTGATTCTTAAAGCGGCATCAGCTCCTCGACTATACCCATACATATTAAGGGTTAAAGGAACTTTTTTTGCGTGTACAATTGCAGTAACTATTTGGATCGCTTCATTGATAGAATCTCGATAACCTGTCGCTGAAACAATTCCTCCAACACGAGTAGCAGAATCTAACAAATGCCGAGGGGTCTTAGTAACATCAAGCTCTCCTTTCAAGGCATCATAATTTACAGAAATAAGATAGGTACCTAACATTGGATGATCTTTTGGAGCACTTTTTGGTGGCTCTCCTCCTGGACCATCAATAAGCCAAGCCAATTGCTGACTACTTGCAGCAATGGCGGAATATAATTGAGTGAGAATCCCTTTTGTGCCGGGCATATAACGATGAGAATTTGTGCCTAATAAAATGAGATTTAAAACGATGGATTTTTCCAGATCAACGGGAAGTTCTTTTTTTTCTTCTTTTCCTTCAACTTCTTTTTTTTCTGCTTTTTTTTCTTCTTTTCCTTCTGCTTCTGTCTTTTTTTCTTCTTTTCCTTCCTCACTATTAAACCTATCAGCACTCATAATGAACTCCCCTTTTGCTTTTATTGCCTCTTATGTCCATAATTATAGCAATTTTGAGCGATTTCAAGGAGCAGTTATAAAATATGCAAATAAACAGCACTGAGATTTTAGGTGTAACATTATGATTTTATTGATATTTTTTTAAATTCTGCGCTGGATCGGCGTTATTGCCATTTTAAATAATCAATACCTTACCTTAAGGTTTCAAACAACGTTAACCACGATTCTCTCATATTTTCTACACTATACTTTTTAACCTGTTGAAGCGCTTTTAATGTCAATTGTTCACTCAATTGAGCTGCACCTTGCTGGTACAACAACTTCGCCATGCTTTGTGCAATATCATCCACATCATAAGGATTGACATACAAGGCAGCATCTTCCATTGACCATCGATGCGTTGGGTTATCCGCTGCTAAAATAGGACATTCACACTGCATCGCTTCCAACGGTGGACTACCGAACCCTTCAATAAAAGAAAGATAAGCAAATAATTTTGCATGCGAAAAAATATAAGGCATTTCTTCAGAAGAAACACCGCTTAGATGAATAATATTTCCTGCTTGAATATGTGGACGCATCGCCTGCTCAATGTCTTGAGCAAGCCAGCCTTTATTCGCAACAATGACCAGTTTAATATTTTTTTTATATTCAAAATTCAACTTTTCCCAAGCCTGAATTAAATTCACATAATTTTTTCTTGGCTCCAGTGTCGATAAACTCAATATATAATCAAATTCTTCCGGTTGATTTAGCAAAGAATAGACTTGAGTCAAATCCTCTTCACGGCATAACTGTCTGGACATTCGTTTAAGACAAATATCTTTTAATACTCGCCAGCTTTTCATTTTTGGATATGGCCTGACAACAGGCGGCACAACAAATGTTTTGGCTTCCAGTTCAGGAAAAACATTCACTAACGTTTGTCGGGTATTTTCCGAGTTACAAGCAAAATACGAGTCCTTTTTGCAAGCTTTCAAACTATTCAAGTGCATTTTAGAGTGATTTGTCTGAAAGAAATCAGGGCATAAAAATCCAAAAGAATCATGATAACGAATAATTTTTTTTGTCCCAGGAGAAACATGCACAGGACGAACATCCGGAAACAACATGAAATCATATCCACGAGTATCAAGAAACATGTCCCGACCAAAATATCCTGAAATCTGCATATGCCGGAATGAAATATCTGAATAATAAAAATCACTATTGACTATTTCATGACGATTTGCACTGTCTAATGTTTTTGAAAAAACCTGCTGCCAGATAAAATCACCGTATAACTTATCCAGCGGATAAAGACTGAATTTATTCCATGTTAAAAGTGCATAGAGTTTTTTTACTTTTAACATCGTTGGTAATTTATGCATAATTTTTCGTTTGACCCTAGCAGACATTGTCTCATTTGGATCAACATTCTTGATTACCTGGGAATCCAGAAATGTTTGACAAAATGAACCACCATCACGCACACAATCCAAACGCAACGTGGATACTGATTTTTTCTTCATATCAGGATGCGCTTGTGAAAGATAGAGCAATCCGTCAATTTTGATCGCATCAGATTGTGCCAACGTAGAAAAAATCGTGCGGGTATCTTGTGGAATGCCTGCATAACCACCAACCAATGACACCCATAAATCATGCAATATTCGATAGTTTTTTTTCATTTCACACCACACTTTGCAGACACCACTGTTTGAAATAATTTGCACCACTGTTTTGCAACTTGCTCAGGCAAAAACTGCTGACTTCTTTTCACTCCTTTTTCGATGAGATCTTGACGATCCATCATTGAAGAAAGCAAATGGATCATTGCCTGTGCCAGCAGGCTATCGGAAGAAGGATCACAGTAAAGCGCAGCATCCTCCAATAACCAGCGATGATCTAACGTATCTGCAACAATCACCGGACATTGATAATAAATAGCCTGCAAAATTCCAGCCACATCTTCCCCCGAGAGCGAAAGATGTAACAATAACTTAGCTTGCGAATATAACAAAGGCAGCTCTCGATTGTTCACATTCGTCAAAAGAAGAATATTTCCTCTTTTTACATGCAGCTGTAATCCATGATCCATTTGCGAAAAAAAATCTGGCTCAGCAACAATAATCAGACGGACAGGATTATCATACTGATAATTTAATTTTTCCCAGGCATGAATCATTGCTTCCCTGTTTTTACGAGAACCGGTACTGCCCACATGCAATACATAATCAACTTGAGCTGTATCCTTTAAAGAATCTCTAATAGTCTTTTTTTGCGAGGATGTCAAAAACATATCAGACATGCGCGCCGCCATAATTTGATTCAACACGCTCTGATCCTGCGATATTGGATCATGACAAATCAACAAAGGTGGCACAACATACGATCGCGTTTCTAGCGCAGGAAAAAATTCCAATAATCGATCGCGGGCAGGACTTGAATGACAAACAACATGACTTGCTAAGTGACATCTTTGCATATCACCTAATAAATGAGCCGACAATGAATCTGACAATACATCTGGCATACAAATAATTTTCTTTGACTGTGCTGATACACGCATATCACTGACATGCGGGAAAATAACTACATCATATGATGACGTATTAAGATAAGATTGTTTTTTTGCACAGGAAACAGATTGTTGTGCTTGACGGGTAAAATCCGTGTAATAAAACTTTTTATCAAGCACGCGGTGTCGATCATTGCATTGTAAATGCTTCCCAAACATATTTCTCCAAACAACATCATCAAAAATTTTGTCGATAGGAAATAAGTCATAATTTTTTTTAACACGATTAAATAATTTATTTACTTTAAAAAAAGAGAGCAGTTGCGTTAAATGAAATTTCTCATGTGCAAATGCTTCATGAAAAAAATAATGCGCCTGCTCAATAGCCTGCGCACGATTTTGTGTTTGTTGCCAAGAAGAAAAAAGATTTCCTTCGTTAGAATATAAAAAACCATCCAGCTTAACAGGATCAATCCCAGATAACACTTCAAATAAACTTGCATTATATTGCGCAGTTTGAACTTTTTGACTCAGCGACGAACTGAGATCAAATAGAATTTTATAATCGTCCATTTAATTAATTCCTACAATTTACTGACTGGACTCAATGCAAATTGACTTACTTTAAAGTGCCAGTTATTAATATTCTTGCTCATATCTTTTTTAACATCTGTTTGAAAATAAATTTCATGCTTGCCAGGAGAAAGCATCAAGATCTTTTCAACGTTTGTCCCTGTATTGGTAGCAACCACCGCTTCTTTGATCAGATCGCCTGATAAAGAAACCTTGGCACTTTGGTTCCTGCTATATAGATTAAAAGAGAGCTTAACGGGAATGTCCTGCGCTTGAAAATTCGTGATGATCAATATTCCCCGACTATTTGCCCATTGTGTATTGAGATTTTTTTGTGGCTCAAACTCATAGAATCCTCTAAACCATTTTGACGCCATATTAGTAAAGAAAACAACATGATTAACGCCATTTTGCCAGGTAGTCGAGTCCATCGATTTTTTTAATTCATTGACATAAGAACGCATGTCATAAAAAACCATTTGTTTATTAGGACTGAAAACAGGTTTTACATGCAGTAACGAATCAAGTTCTTTTTCTAGTGCACGACCATTATCAAGATAACCCGTTCTATTAATGTAAAGCCCAGTAAATCCTGCAAAAGCAATATCTCTTAACATCACCGCAACAGGTTGCCGCGTAACAGCTTGCTGCCATTTCGTGACAGAACGTCCTCTTATTGCACCATAACTCCAGTGTAGTGTATGTGAATGCAGATAGGCTCTTGCCAACTCATCCTCACCCAGCTTATTGACTTCCGGACTTTCTGGAAAACTTGCATAAGGTAATTGGAAAACCATGCTGTCAGAGGGCATCAGTGTTTCGATTTGTTTTATAAATTGCTGATCATTGCTGTAGGTTTCTTTTAAACTGAAATTTTCATAAGCAGGATATCGAGGAACTTGATCAAGTAAACCAATGACCAATATAACAATCGCAAGAATTCCACAAATTATTTTTGATTTATCCAACGATTTGCGTTTTAAAACATATTGTAACGCAAGAAAAAATGCCGCTAACGCAAAAAAAGCAACATAGACGCTAATTCTATTGTAAGAACGAATAGTAGGAGAAATAGTATAAGCAAAAACTGCACCTAACCCTCCGATAGTTCCAAGCAAGACAGCGCTCATATTCAAGAGGCTTAGCGTAAACAGTGTGTTTTTGGACGCAGCCCATCGTCGGACAAACACCATCAATAATAAAATGACAAAACCAATACTGCCAAAAATACCTAATGATGCTGTTTTATTTTCATTAACCAAGGGTGCAGTTGAATTATATTTTTCTTTAAATATTCGTAAAGGTTGTACACGATGATTATCAATAGGCAAGAGTAGCTGAATAACTTTAAGACCCGCATTTTCTGATTCGAACGAAGCTCTATCTGCCACTTCCATGTTATGACCATATCGATAATTGGATAGAATATCCGGCGCAAGATTTATCAAAATGACAACACCTGTTACTCCAACCCATACACTTGCTTTTAGTAATGGATACCATTTTTTATGGTCAATACTGGCAATGATGCCAGCCACCAATAAAAAATAGCAGCCAAAAAATGCAAAATAACCCGCAGCAGACGAAGATGCCGCTACAATACACAATAAAAGATAACCGATGTTTTTTAGATACTCTTTTCTGGTTTTTTTACCGGTTGTTTTTTGCGTGTTATAGACATCAAATGCTAATAAAACATAAATCGGTGCTGCAAAGAAAATATTAACCCACAAGTGACCTTCACCACGCATCAAATGATAGGGAATAAACGTAAACAGCAAACTGGCGACTAAAGCAAATAATCGATTAATTCCTAAACGTTGAAAAACAAATAATGAAAACCAGGTAACAAAAAGATAGGTAGAAAAATAAAATGTATTTAAGACCACTGCATAATCTTTACTAAATAAAGCAAGAAATCGAATCATGGCATAGTTAAAAACATCATAAATCGGATAATCTGCAATATTATAGATTAAAGGAGCACCCAAATAAGGATTTGTAACATACTGCCCAGTATCCATAATGGACTTAAAAATAGTCGCTACAAATAATGCGTCGCCACTATAAGAAAGCGGGATATTATATGAGAAGGTCTTAGCAGAAATAACCCACATCAAAATAAGACAAGTTAATACTGTTGCACTGCCATAAAGCCATAGACTATCTAAAAATCTGTTACGCATAACACATCACCTAATCCACATAAAAATTAATTTTGCCAGACTTATTAGGGTCTGTTGACATTTGGTCGCGCATTGTACATAAAATTCACTTCAAAGGATATTTTTTACTGTTTACACAAATAAAAAAAGCGCTCGCGCGCTTTTAATTATTTCAAAACTATTGAGCCCGCCTTGGTGAGCAAAAAATCACCGCCTCCAAAACAGGCTCATTAGCGAAATTAACCTACTGTCAATTGATCAGCGATTGCTTTCATGTTGTCATCATTCATTTTCTTGAAGCCTTTAACCATCTTCAGATCATCAAGAGATTTGAAATCGCCATGCTTTTTGCGATAGGAAACAATCGCTTTAGCCTTGGAAGCATTCAAGCCTTTTACTTTCATTAACTCTTTAGCACTTGCGGTGTTAACGTTAATTTTATCTGTGGATGGGGTTTCATTTGTAGCAGATTGCGTGGTGGTTGTTGAATCGGTGGTGGTGGTTGTAGCTTCATCTGCAGCAAATACAGCTGTCGCCAAACCCATTGCAGCAACAGCTGCGATAAAAGTACGATAGAAAGACATCTTAAGCTCCTTGATTACATTATTAATTAATAAATTTTACGTCCATGGCATCTGAACTGACTATGACACCATGGTGATGGATCCATACGTTACGACTTATCGTCGCTACCGTAAGTACCACAGAATATTACTGAGTTAAAATAAAAAAATCCATACCTTTTCGTTATGATTTTTACTTCTTATCCACTTAAATTTTAAGGCTTTTATCATCTTGCACCGCTAAGGAGAGATAATGGCAAAAAGTGTCTTTATTCCCTTGCCATTTATGATACACTTTGCCTCACTTTAGTAGTGCTAAATTCACTCAATCTCTTAGGGACATATTCATGCGACATAACATACTTAGCCTAATATTTACCTGTGTATTAGCTACCGTACTTTCTACCATGGCGATGGCTAATCCAGTCATTCCAATCCCCGCAAAACCATTACCGCCAACGATTAACCCCATTCCGCCAACATTAGATGCAAAAGGCTATATCTTATTGGATGTTAATAGCGGCAAAGTCATCGCAGAACAAAATGCTGATAACCGACTGGCACCTGCTAGCCTCACAAAACTCATGACGATGTATGTTATTTCTAGCGCACTCAAAAGCGGAACAATCCATCTGGACGATAAAGTCAGAATCAGCCAAAAAGCCTGGCAAACTGGCGGTTCACGCATGTTTGTCAAAGTAAACGACGAAGTTCCGGTGCGCGACTTAATACAAGGTATTGTCGTCGCTTCCGGCAATGATGCCAGTGTCGCAATGGCCGAATATCTTGGCGGAACAGAAGAAGCATTTGCAGGTCTGATGAATGATCAGGCCAAGTCCATTGGCATGAATAACAGCCATTTTGTTGACAGCAATGGCTTGCCCAATGCAAACCACTATACAACAGCACGCGATCTGGCTCTTCTTGCACAAGCCATTATTAAAAACTACCCAGAAGACTACCGCTTATATTCGCAGAAATGGTTCATTTACAATAACATTAAGCAACCCAATCGCAACCGATTGCTATGGCGCTTTCCCTATGCCGATGGCTTGAAAACGGGACATACTGATGAGGCAGGTTATTGCTTAGTCTCTTCTGCAGCAAAAAACGGTACTCGCCTGGTTGGCGTGATAATGGGCGCTCCAAATGATGCGTCACGAACAGAAGATTCCATTCGATTATTAACCTATGGTTTTCGCTTCTTTGAAACCCATAAAATTTATAATGCTGCAGCTGCCCTGACGCAAGCACGCGTTTGGAAAGGCACACAAAAAGAAATCCCGCTTGGTCTTAACGAAGATTTATATGTCACCTTACCAGCAGGTCAATACAAAAATCTGCAAGTAAGCATTCAACTTAATGAACCACTTAAAGCGCCCATTATCAAGGGTCAATCCTATGGCACCTTGAACATTATGCTCAACAATCAAATACTGACATCGAAACCATTAATTGCGTTAAACGACATTCCTAAAGGCGGTATCTGGCGCAACCTGACTGACTCAATGAACTTTGGTTTCCATAAACTATTTTCAAGATCCACTGAGAAGGCAAATAATGGATAAAGATGCACGCAGCGAATCTCTGCTAAAATTTCCCTGTGACTTTGTCATCAAGGTATTTGGTTTGGCCTCGGATGAATTTGAAGTTGCTGTACTGAGTATTATTCGCAAGCATGTGAGTGAATTACGTGAAGATGCTCTGCGCTTTCGTCCAAGCAAAGATGGCAAATATACTGCTCTTACTATCACCGTAAGAGCAGAAAGCAAAGAGCAGCTTGATAATATTTATCGTGATTTGACAGCAAATTCGCTCGTACTGATGGCGCTATGACACTCAATATGGTTAATATTCGCTACCTGGGTTTTCAAGACTATTTATCTTGCTGGCAGGCAATGCGAGACTTTACTGATCAGCGTCAAGAACAGACACCCGATGAAATATGGTTATTGGAACACGCCGCTGTTTTCACCCAAGGTCAAAATGGCAAGCCAGAGCACTTGCTCAATCCTGGAAATATTCCTGTTGTTCCTATTGATCGCGGCGGCCAGATAACCTATCACGGCCCCGGACAATTAGTTGCTTATACTCTCATTGATCTGAAACGTAAAAAATTAAACATTCGCGAATTTGTAACCATTTTAGAAAAGTCTGTCATTGCTCTGCTGGATGAATATCACATTCCAGCATCGACTCAATGCAAAGCACCTGGTGTTTATGTGAATAACAATAAAATTTGCTCGATAGGATTACGTGTCCGTCGCGGCTGCACCTATCATGGCCTTGCTCTTAATGTCAGCATGGACTTAACACCTTTTTCGCAAATTAATCCTTGTGGTTTTCGCGAATTAAAAATGAC
>Ga0207001_1053_pt3 | contig 11262 bp, 8 predicted proteins | sample Alteio_BWMinCont_91_FD_153481 | JGI IMG/M metagenome (GOLD analysis project Ga0207001, IMG submission 153481) | Enriched cells from forest soil in Barre Woods Harvard Forest LTER site, Petersham, Massachusetts, United States -... | ecosystem: Environmental > Terrestrial > Soil > Temperate forest >... | reverse complement strand
TGACATCAATACACTATTGGAGCTGCTAAGATTTTTATAGCGTGAAACATTAAATTCTTTTTGCATAACATCGCTCAGATTGCCTAAATCATCCACCAGCCCTAACTGAATAGCAATGTCTCCATTCCAAAAATCACCCGAAAATAGGGATTTTTCATCGCCTTTTAGCTTGCCGTGACGACCCTCTTTCACCGCTTGATTAAAATTATTATGCACTTGCTCTAACAAGACTTTCATTTTCTCAACATCGAGAGCTTTCTCTGGCATAAAGGGATCTAAGCGATCTTTATTTTCGCCTGAGAAAATTGCGCGGCGATCGACACCCACTTTTTTCAACAAATCATTGAAGCCAAATCCTTCCATGACGACACCAATTGAACCGACTATCGTATTGGGATTAACATAAATTTTATCCGCGCTTACCGCAATATAATAAGCCCCTGAAGTCAGCATATCTTCACCCACAACCACAACTTTTTTCTTAAATTTCGTTTTTAATTTGAGAATTTCATCATGAATGATTGACGCTTGAACGGGTGTGCCGCCTGGAGAATTGATATCAAGAATGATGCCCTTTGCTTGCTTATCAGCAAAAGCTTGACGTAAGCGAGGCAACAAGCTATCCGAGGATGATATCAAGCCATCGATGTCAATCAAAGCAATGTAACCTTGACCATCGGCTGTACCAATTCGTTTTGTATTATCATTAGGCTTACTCCAACCTAATAATGCGGCAATTACCACAATCACAAAAAAGACCAAAAAAAAGCGAATATTCTTCCATCGACGTTCGCGGCTACGCTCTTTAATCAAATCATGGACTAAATCTGCTGAAAGATCAGCGTTTCTGATTTTGTTTGCTTCTATATCAGACATTTTTTTATCACCTATAAGTTTTATTCAGCTTCAATGAACGTTATAATTTATGCAAAGCAAAACCAAGGAAGGTATGCATGCGGGTACAATTTAACTTGTTTAGCCTACTTATCGCAAGTAACTCAGCTAGTGCTGGCATGTCTTATAACATGACGCCAGGAGTTACCCCTCTCAGTCATGACATTTATTCCTTACATATGTTAATTTTTTGGATTTGTGTCGCCATTGGCGTATTGGTATTTGGCGTCATGCTTTATGCCATTATCTTTCACCGTAAATCACGTAATCATAAGCCCTATCTGTTTCATGAACATACCTGGCTTGAATTGGGGTGGACCATTATTCCTTTCTTCATTTTGGTCGCCATGGCTATTCCTGCCACTCTCACGTTAATAGAGATGAATGATACGGAAAAAGAAGATCTCACCATAAAAATTACCGGCTTTCAATGGAAATGGCGCTATGAATATCTTGGCCAGAATATTTCTTTCTTTAGTAATGCCAATACACCACGCGATCAAATCAATGGCAAAAAACCCAAAACCGCACTCTATTTAATGACCGTTGATCATCCGTTAGTTGTGCCTGTTCATAAAAAAATCCGCTTTTTAATGACATCAAATGACGTTATTCATTCCTGGTGGGTGCCTGCATTAGGTGTTAAACGTGACGCTTTACCTGGTTTTATTAATGAAGCATGGGCGCGCATTAATCGTGCCGGTACGTATTACGGACAATGCACTGAGTTATGCGGTATGAATCATGCCTACATGCCTATCGTGGTTGAAGCGATGAGTGAACAAGGCTTTCAGCAATGGCTGGCAAAACAAAAAGGAGAGACGGAGTCACCCGTCGAGCTACAAAAACAATGGACACTAGACGAGCTAAAAAAACGCGGCGAAGAGGTTTATATGGGGATTTGCGCAGCTTGCCATCAACCCACGGGCAACGGAATCCCGCCGACTTTTCCCTCATTAAATGGTAGTGCTTTGGTGAACGGCCCCGTAGCAGGACATATTGATCGCGTAATGAATGGTAAACCAGGCACGGCAATGCAAGCATTTAAAAATCAATTAAGTGATGTTGAAATTGCAGCAGTCATCACTTATGAAAGAAATAGCTGGGGAAACAAAACAGGCACCAGCGTTCAACCTATCGAGATAAAAGCCTTGCGTGAAGGAAAAACAGTGGATCAGGTTAAAGCTGCCTTGCTTGCTACCGCCCCAAACAAGACTCCTGTGACGCCAGCAGCAGTAAGTCCCACCACAAGCGCCGTCCCGAGCGTAACGTCTACAACATCGGCACCAACAGCCAGTACTGCGACAATTCCAGCAGCACCCCCACAAGCTGCGAATGCTACTCCTCCCAATGGAGCCGCCGCACTATCACAACAACAACTTATGGAAAAGGGTCAGGTTATTTTTGAAAATACTTGCGCGACCTGCCATCAATTAACCGGCGAAGGGATGCCACCAACCTATCCGCCGCTAAAAGGCAGCGCGCTGGTTAATGGCCCAGTTGAAGACCATATCAATCGTGTTATGAATGGCAAACCTGGTACCGCAATGCAAGTATTCAAAGATCAATTTAATGATGAGGACTTGGCTGCCGTGATTACCTACGAACGAAATTCTTGGGGAAATAACGCGGGCCATCCCGTAGTAGTGCAACCCAGCGATATTGCGGCTGCACGCGCCAAATTAGGAGCAACGCCATGACGCATGCACAGATGAAACCGCAAGGCTTTATTGCTTGGATTTCGCGCTGGCTTTTTACGACAAACCATAAAGACATAGGCACACTCTATTTAACCTTTAGTTTGACGATGTTTTTTGTCGGCGGCATTATGGCATTAATTATTCGCACTAAACTCGCTCAACCCGGCGAAACCTGGATCGCACCCAACACTTACAATGAGGTTGTCACGCTACATGGTTTAGTCATGATCTTTGGTGCCATTATGCCGGCATTTGTAGGCCTGGCAAATTGGATGTTACCTCTTATGCTAGGCGCATCAGACATGGCTTTACCGCGCTTAAATAATTGGAGTTTTTGGATATTACCTTTTGCGATGAGCATTATGCTTGGATCGCTATTTTTACCCGGTGGCGGCCCTAACTTTGGCTGGACCATGTATGCGCCCTTATCTACAACGTTTGCGCCACCCAGCACCGACTTCTTAATCGTAGCCATTCATTTGCTCGGTATTTCTTCCATCATGGGTGCCATTAATATTATTGCGACAGTTTTAAATTGTCGCGCACCCGGTATGACTGTCATGAAGATGCCTATTTTTGCATGGAGTTGGTTGGTGACGGCATTTCTGTTAATTGGCGCTATGCCATTTTTGGCAGGCACGGTGACAATGATGTTATTTGATCGGAATTTTGGTACCAGTTTTTTTAACGCAGCCGGCGGTGGAGACCCTTTATTATATCAACATGCTTTTTGGTCGTTTGGACATCCGGAGGTCTATGTCATGATTTTGCCGGGCTTTGGCATTATTTCGGAAGTTATTCCAGCGTTTAGTCGAAAAAAATTATTTGGTTATAACTTCATGGTTTATGCGATTTCCGCCATTGCTTTTCTTTCTTTTGTGGTCTGGGGTCATCATATGTTTACGACCGGCATTGCATTAAAGGCACAATTATTTTTTATGTATACCACTATGCTTATTGCAGTACCCACGGGTATAAAAGTTTTTAATTGGGTCGCAACGATGTTCCGTGGCGCAATGACTTTTGAAACGCCTATGTTATTTGCTTTGGCATTTATATTTTTATTCACCATCGGCGGTTTTTCTGGATTAATGCTCGCGATTGTACCTGCCGATATTCAATATCATCATACTTATTTTGTGGTTGCACACTTTCATTATGTTTTAGTTGCAGGGGCACTATTTTCGATAATGTCAGGGGTTTATTTTTGGCTGCCGAAATGGACGGGGCATTATTATAATGAAAAACTGGGTAAGCTGCATTTTTGGATATCCTTTATTAGTATCAATGCCACTTTTTTTCCCATGCATTTTTTAGGCTTAGGTGGCATGCCACGACGTATCGCCGACTATGCCTTACCTTATGCACACGTAAATTTTTTCTGCAGCATTTGGGCTTTTATATTCGGAATTTCGCAATTATTATTTGTATATAATATTTATTCGAGCATACGCGGCGGCAAAAAAGCGCCTGATCGTGTCTGGGAAGGCGCGACAGGGTTGGAATGGACAGTGCCATCTCCTGCACCCTACCATACCTTTGCGACGCCGCCAAAAATTGCTTAGACATTTTTAAGGATACGCAAATGGAAAAAGACGTCAGAAAAACCGTTGCCTTTCTCGTCATTATTTCATTTCTTGTTTTTTCTTTTTGTTTTAGTTTGGTGCCAATTTATAATTCTATCTGCCGAACAACAGGATGGACAGGCAAAGTGAACTTAACACCCGCCCAGCAAAAAGGTAGCCTAGCCCCCATTCTGAATCGCAGCTTAACCATGCAATTTGTGGCAACCAACAATCAAGACTTACCCTGGGATTTTTATCCGCAAAAAAGCAGCATTGAAATTCACCCCGAAGAAAATAATAGAATGCTTTTTTATGTCAAAAATAAAACTCAGAAAACCATGACCGTACAAGCTATTCCAAGTATTACTCCGTGGCAAGCGGCAAAGCATTTACATAAAATCGAATGCTTCTGCTTCACGCAACAAACCTTAAAAGCAGGTGAATCGCTTGCAATGCCGGTTGTATTTCGTATTGATCGCGACATACCTGGTGATATTAAAACTATCACACTCGCTTATACCTTGTTTGATGTCACACAACAGGAAAAAAGGAAAGCGCAATGAAACCGACTCCTAAAGCTCATCAAACCCGACGCTATTTTTTGCCTGGGCCCAGTCATTGGCCATTGGTCGGTTCTATCGGATTATTTTGTCTTGCCTTAAGTGTTGCAAACCTAGTTCACGGCAATGTAATAGGTCATTATTTATTTTTTGCAGGCGCATTGCTGTTAGTGTATATGATGTTTGGTTGGTTTAGCACAGTCATCAATGAAAGCATGCAGGGTTTGCATAGTTCGCAAATGGATAGAACTTATCGCTGGGCGATGGCATGGTTTATCACCTCTGAGGTAGCTTTTTTTGGGTTATTCTTTGGCGCCTTGTTTTATGCACGGCATTTTATTGTTCCTGTTCTTGGTGGCGAAATTGCACCGCATTCAACACACACACTTTTATGGCCGCAGTTTCAAGCCGCATGGCCACTGCTAAACAATCCCAATCCCAGATTATTTCCAGGCCCCCGAGAGGTCATTGCGACTTTTGGGATCCCGGCTCTGAATACATTTTTGTTGCTAAGTAGTGCGGCGGTCTTAACTTGGGCACATTGGGGGCTCAAAAACAATCAACGCACCCGCGTCAATATTGGCATGCTAATAACAATTGGATTAGGGATAACTTTCTTGTGTATGCAAGCTTTTGAGTACCATGAGGCTTATACTCAGTTGAACCTGACTCTCCATAGTGGGATTTATGGTACGACATTTTTTATGCTAACTGGGTTTCATGCCGCGCATGTGACCTTGGGACTTATTATGTTGACGGTGATCTTAGTTCGCTGTTTAAAAGGACATTTTCAGCCCGAACATCAATTTGCTTTTGAGGCGGTATCTTGGTATTGGCACTTTGTTGATGTGGTCTGGTTATTTTTATTTGTGTTTGTTTACTGGCTTTAGGGCTCGTGCAAGAATAACTTTTCCGTTTAGCGCCCAGATTAGGGTCAGATTTAAACGTTTTATTCTTCAGAAAATCGTGCGCATAGTTGCGCTATGTAAGCGTTTTTCTGAAGAATAAAACGTTTAAAGATGAGCCTAAGATGGGATGCTAAACGGAAAAGTTATTCTTGCACGAGCCCTTAGACCGAAAAGCATTGAAAATCTCCCAAGACTCTTTAAAATTTTAAACACGATAAATCAAAGAGACTGTTTTTATGCCATGGCTAATTAACGCAGCACAACTGGATAAGTTCCGCAAGAATCAAAAAAATCTATTAATTTTTGATGCCAGCTGGCATATGCCTTCCACTGAACGGGATGCAAAAAAGGAATATACTGAAAAACATATTATAGGTGCGCAATTTTTTGACATTAAGTTATTTAGCGACCCCAATCCTGAGTTACCGCATAAAAATATGTTAATTCGCGACGAAGCTCTCATTAGCGAAAAGTTAGGCGCGCAAGGGATACGTAATGATTTCAAAATTATTTTTTATGATAACAGCTCGCTACACACTTCTTGCCGTGCTTTATGGATGCTAAAGAGTTTTGGTCACAACCCCCAGTTGCTGTATGTTTTAGATGGCGGCTTAGCTGCCTGGGAACGCTATGGTGGAAAAACAGAAAGTGGAGAACCCAATGTCACCGCTCGTCAGTATAAAGCAAGCTTTCAAGAAGAGTTTATCCGCACTCTTGCACAAATGAAATTTAATGAAAAAGAACCACATGAACAAGTAGTGGATGTACGCCATGCTGTACGTTTTGCTGGTGGCCCCGAAGAACGTCCTGGCTTACGTCCTGGCCATATCCCAGATAGTTTTTCGTTTCCCTATATTACGCTATTTGATAAAAATAATTGCTGGCGCCCCTTAGAAAAAATTCGCCAACAGCTCGTCGGCATTGGCCTTGATTTACAAACACCCATTGTCTCTACCTGCGGCTCAGGTACCTCTGCTCCGATTTTAAATTTCACTTTAGATATTCTAGGTCATACCAATAATGCGGTTTATAACGGTTCTTGGACTGAATGGGGAGCAGAGAAATTGTATCCAGGTGAAAATAGCGTGGAAGAACGTCCTGTTAAAACCAGTTTGGATTAGGGGCTTCTTGAAGATTAGGTTTTTGCATTGCGTCTTTTTTTGCAGTTTTCGGATTAAAAACAGGACTTTTGGAAAGCAGCGCAACTACGGAAGATGCAGTCGAATGCTGGGATAGTAATCTTGGTGGTACTTGAAAAAAATCAAGCTCTTCCTGATTCATATCTTCAATACAAAACACTTTCATTCTATTTGTTACATGCGAGGCAAGCTCTTTTTTAGGTCCGATAATAATCGTATCTTCTTGCGTCATATCTAATGCAAAAAAATCGCCATTATTTTCGATGGGATGTAATAAATATAACTCCTGCCCCTTAAAAAACTGAATTTCGCTTTCTTGTTTATTTTTATTCGTATCACTATCGCACTTACACAGTGTACTTAATATTTTTTCGCAGTTACCACGCAAAACAATAACATCTCCATAGGTCCAATTAATTTTTTGATAAGTCACCCTTACTTGGTCAAGCACACAATTTTTATAGATTTCAAGTGCACGAAAATTAATTAATTCAAGAAATAATTTTCTATTATCACCACCTTCTTTACGTTTGGCATTCCATACTTGTGCAAGACGCTTATCAATAGGATTTTCCAGCAGTGAATCATTAGCAATTTGGATAGAATTTTCAAGGCATTTAAATAAATAGCATAAAGCATCTAATTCATGCTGATATTTGATTTTTTCACCATCAGACTTATCATTAAAGCCAATACCAAACATATGAGATACGACTTCAGGGGATGTGCGTATAAAAACTTTTTCGCCATCGATTTTTTTTAAGGTAAACTTTTTATTGATGATTGTCACTTCAGGTAAATCTTTGCTAGGAATTTTATAGTAATGCTCTACCTCATCTACCTCATCATCAGTAAGATCCAGATCACGAGCAATTTGCTTGAAACTACACATTGCATTTGAAACAATTTCAATACACTGCGGTAATTTTTCTTTTTTATTTCCCAGATGCTTAGCGATAATTGAAATATTAGTGGATCCCCGCGCACCATAGGTTCCTCCTTTTTCATACGAGACCGTTTTCAGTTTACGTAATTGCTCTTCTGATGATTCAATAACACCATTTTCTAATGCTCTAACAACGTTATCATTATATATCGCGTGTGTTACAAAAGAAGGGCCGTACTGATTAATCCAGTCAGTTAAACCTCGGGGGCAAGCCATAAATTTTCTCTCAAAGATGCATTAATTGATCAGAATTTTATCAGATAATTGTTAAGGTATTATTAACACTAGCTTCGTTAATAGGTCTTTCTAGCATAATAGACCATTGATTTATATGAATAAACTTGAGACAAGTTTTTAACTGACTCTGCTAGCTGAATTTCATAATCTTTAATATTATGCGCAATAAAAGACACCCACTAACGACTTTTGTTATACAAGAAATGATTTTAAAGAAAAACATAAGGTTAAGTGATGATCTAATTATGTGCAATTTGTAGCTAATTGTGCTATTCTGCGGGTATCGATTTGACTATAAAGTTGATTTTAGGTGAAAAATGATATCTACCAGAGAATGCACGCCCCTATCTTTGCATTTTAGAAAATGTTTCAGGCTTGAAGCAGCTTACCTTAGATATTGCGAAAGAATTCGGGCAAATTGCCGAGGAAAATAACCGTTTAGCAAACCCTCGGCCCTAACTCCGCTACAGCCTATGCTTAATTCTAGACTCCTGACTAACTTCTGGTTTTTGAAAAGTAGATTAATCAGCTTTCGACAAATATTTCCATTAGCACACCCGCAGAAACAGCGACATCAAACCATCTTATTAATTCTTCTGAGCTTGCTTGTTTAATTCGGTTTAAATAATTATCCTGAATAACGCCAAATTTACTTTCGAGGAAACGTAAAAGCATAGCTCTTTCACCTTGCAACAGCCCTTGTTGCATTCCTTGTTGCATTCCTTGCTGCATTCCTTGCTGCATTCCTTGCTGCATTCCTTTCTTGATACCAATACGTTCCGCTGATGTAATATATGCCATACGTTTTTCCTGCTCTAAACGTTCAATTTCATTAAGATATTCTAACTCAAGTGGCTCGGGTAATACCATCACGAAGTCAATAAATGCATACAAATTAAGCACAGAATCCTTATCCCAACCCTTTTCATACAAGCTCCTCGTCAAAATCAATTTTGAGAGAAATCTGCTGCTCTCATCTTTCTTAGTTTTTAAAGCTGCCAAATGCGCTAAAATCACTATTGCAAATGGGTTCGTACTTTTCATCAGTTCCTCTCTCCGTGTCTCATAATCCAATAATTTAATAGATACGAAATCAAAATTTATTTGACAGCCCCATAAAGTATAACTGTACGATGATGGCCGCCAGGCTGAATGGTCATCTGCCAAAACTGCTAGACTCACGACAGGCACACCATATCGATCGAATAATCGATAATTATAGATGTACATGCGCCGCTCAAAAGCATGCTCTTTCTGGCCTTGAACTTCTACATGAAGCAAAACCCAGGCTTCTGCTCCATCTAGGCGCGATACTTTCATCAGCTTATCAACAATCCGTTTGCCTATTTCAGACTGCCTGGTAATGGCACTTAACTCTTTGTCTAGATGCTCATACCCTTTGGACCAATCAATCGCTTTAGCAGCTTCTGGATGACACATTACCATGAAAGGCTGGAAGTAAACGTCCAGAATATTTTTCCAAGGTGTATCAAAATCTGTTTGGAGTAACTCTAATTCCATGTTCATGTAAAAACCCTATGCTGGGAAATATGTGGCCAAGTTTTTATGATTATTTATTCGGGAATATAGAAGACTAGAAATTGCTACAAAAAATATCCTAGATGCCGGTCGCATCCGGGGGAAGAGTCGGCTAATTATCTCTTAAAGCTTCAGCAAGTTTCAACAACAATCGCTGCAAATCCTTAAAATCATAAATCAAACCCGCCAGCATAATATAATCTTGTGATCCCTCGACAAAATCCAAGGGCTGGGTCACAAGCTCGTTAACTTTTTTTCTCAGCGCTAAAATATCATCGACAAAATCTATCACCGACGTATCTAACTTATTTAACTCCAACCGAGAAATTACGGCATCCATAATTTTTGCTGTGCGGTCAAAACAAACAATGATGACCGGCATTAAATCGGTAATTAGATCGGGCGCAAATTGATGACGAACAACATGGTGCATGGCAAACAATACTTCAGCTATTTGTTCTGTACACAATAAGAAGTGTCTATGACCTTCACGTAGAATGGGATTAAATCCCATCTCATAAACCCACTCAGGAAAAATGCTATTCTGCATGATAGCTTCAAGTCGATATTTTTTAGCCGTTGCAATCCCTTCACTACTAGCTGGTGTCAGAATAAGATTCTGAATCGCAAACAAGTAATCACGAAAGGCTTTGAAAACCGGAATAATACCATTTCTAAATTCAACGTCCTCGCGCAAAGGAAAAATTAACAGAGTCGCTAAAATACCAATGCCGCCGCCAAGCGTCACATCATGTAACCGCGCAAAGATATTGATAGCAGGTGAGAATGGCGCAAGCATAAGCAAAGCAAGAATTCCCACTAAACTAAATGTATACAGCGGACTCAGTGTTCTTTCTTGCCAATAATGTAAAAAGATAACAACGACAAAAATACCTACAAAAATGCTATTAGCTAAAAAAGAATTAACAATAAATTGTTTCAACAATGACAACGTAAAAATACTGCATAGCACAACGATAAAACGCAAAAAAGCCTGTCGCGCATCAGTTCTTAACGTAAGCTGCATAACAAAAATTGTCGTCAATGGTATCCAGAATTCCTGGACTTGCGCATAATAACGCTCAACAAAAAGTGCGATCGCGACAGCTATTGCCAAACTTAACGCACGCCTCAGCACCCTGGATTCAAACATATGGCTATAAAATTCCAATCTTGTCTTCATCGATGAAACTCGCTATTTATCGAAAAAATCTCTAGCGACAATATTTGCAAAATATCATCTATATCTTTTAAATCATTAATAAATACCGAAAAAATTAACGGATCAAATGCCACGACTTGCAACGCGCTACGATTGACTTCTTCAAGTTGAAATATATTTTCGGTCAAAGAGTCCGTGCTACGCGCACTAGTTTTTTTATTAAGTTTTGCTGAAATAATTTTTAGCTCATCCGCAAGGCTTTCGGAAATAGCGAGCAACTCTTTATAGGCTACTTGAAAAGTGGTATGGTCTGTTACGCGCTGAATTAAAAGACCAACAGACATTAAGGCTTCGTAAAGGTGCTCTATGTTTAATAGCATTTGATGAAATATTGGTTCTTTATTGTCAAACTCTAATTGACGCAAGTCATAAAGGGCAGACAAAAACTGTGCGCGCTTTTCATGCAGAAATTTTTCATATAAAAAAAGCTTATCTGGATAATCTTTATTTAGCAAACAAGCAAAAATAGCTTGGCTAAGTTTTTCTAATTTTTGAAAACAATTTTTTAATACGCATTTTTTTTCCACTTTAATAAAAATATATTTGACCAGG
>Ga0207001_1070_pt1 | contig 11336 bp, 7 predicted proteins | sample Alteio_BWMinCont_91_FD_153481 | JGI IMG/M metagenome (GOLD analysis project Ga0207001, IMG submission 153481) | Enriched cells from forest soil in Barre Woods Harvard Forest LTER site, Petersham, Massachusetts, United States -... | ecosystem: Environmental > Terrestrial > Soil > Temperate forest >... | reverse complement strand
GCTGATGGGCGGCATCCCCATCGAAGCCAGCGCGGAGACGACGAATGCGGCTGCCGCGGACGAGGAGACACATTTAAGCACCATCAGCCCGCCGGTTTCGTGCGGAGTGATCGGGTGCGGGGTTTGGGGCCGGGAAATTCTTCAGACCCTGGCGACGCTGAAGAATGCCCCAGTCGCGGCGATTTGCGACACCTACCAGCCGTTTTTGAATCGGGCGAAGGAATCAGCTCCCAAAGCACAGACCTATCTGGATTATCGGAAATTGCTGGACGACAAGACGGTGGAGGCGGTGATTGTGGCGACGCCGTCGCATCTGCACAAGGAGATCGTCGTGGCGGCGTTACAGGCGGGAAAGCATGTGTATTGCGAGGCGCCACTGGCGTCATCGATTGAGGACGCGCGGGTGATTGCCCGGGCGGCAAAGGCGGCGATCAAACTGAATTTCCAAACGGGGCTGCAACTGCGTTCGGACGAGCGGACGAACTATGTTTATAACAATTTCATCCGGGTGGGAGCGACGGGCAAGCCGGTCTTCTGCCGCGGACAATGGCACAAGAAGACGAGCTGGCGGCGCGCAACGCCGAACCCGGACCGTGAGAAGGAAATGAACTGGCGGTTGAGCAGCGCCACTTCCGGAGGGCTGATGGGGGAAATAGGCATTCATCAGCTGGACCGGATGAACTGGTTCCTGAAGTCATGGCCGGCAGCGGTGAGGGGCCATTCGGCCATCATGAATTGGGACGACGGGCGGGACGTGCCGGACACGATCCAGTCGTTTTTCGAATACCCGGAGAAGGTGAATTTTGTGTATGACGCAACGCTGGCAAATTCGTTTGAAGCGGATTGCGATGTGTTTCACGGCACGTATGCAGCGATCATGATGCGGGGTGACAAGGCGTGGATTTTCAAGGAGATTGATTCGCCGTTGCTGGGCTGGGAGGTTTTTGGATCGAAGGCGGAATTCTACAAGGACACGGGCTTTGTGCTGAGCGCGGATGCGACGAAATCCATCAAGCCCGGCCAGGTGAAAGAGTCGGAATACGCGGACTCGCCGCTGAACCACTCGTTCAAAGCGTTCGTCAAAAATTGCTATCAGGTGTCCCAAGGCTTGATCAATTTCAACGACATGAACCCTGGCGAGACGGAAGGCCTGGCGGAGTATATGCAGGAATGGGCGAAGAAGGGCCGGCTCCCGGCGGCGGGATACAAGGAAGGTTTCGAGGCCACGGTGTGCGCATTGAAGGCCAACGAGGCCGTTACGCAGGGGCAAAAGATTGTCATGCAGAAGGAATGGTTCGAAATTTGAAAACAATTCATCAACTCCAACCCACTATGATTACGTCCCGTTTTTTGAGAGCGTTCCACGTCCGGGCCGCGGCAACGATCGGCTGCCTGTTGTTGGCGGCAATGGTTTTGCGCGCGCAACCGGCGAATGTGGTCCATTACAAGTCGAGTGCGCTTGGCAGCAAGGTGACAATTGCGGGGAATTCAAGCGTTCATCATTGGAGCATGACGGGGCAACTTATCGGGGGCTTTCTGGAAGTGCCGGCCCCGCTCGATCCGTCACAGGCCGCAGTGGCGGGCGGCACGGGCGGCAAGTTCAACGCCCGCGCGGAGATTTCGATCCCGGTGACCTCGCTGCAAAGCGGGACCGAGGGAATGGATGAGGTGATGCAGGACGACATGAACGCCAAGACCTATCGCACGATCAAGTTTCACCTTACGGAAATGACGCCCAAGGAACCGCATGCCGCGGGCACGCCGTTGGAATTCACCACGACGGGGGATTTGACGGTGGCCGGAGTGACGAACAAAATCAGCATGCCGGTGAGCATTGACTATGCCGAGAAACCGAACCTGAAGGTGACCGGCTCGGTCCCCCTTAAGATGACCGATTTCAACGTGAAACCGCCCATTACGGCCGGCGTATTCAGGACGACGAATGAGATCACGGTTTCGTTCGAGTGGGTGATCGTTCCGCCCAAAGCCGCCGCGGGAAACTAAACTCAGGGAGTTCCGGCCAGTTGAACTTCGAGCGTGGAACCACCTGCGATGCGCGCGCCCGCCGGTCGAAGAGGCGCGAGGGCGGATTTTGCCAGGTATTCCTCCAAGGCGAGGACCATCGTCTGGCGTTCACGATGGGATCTTGGTTTCAGTTGGAAAAGGTCCGCGCCCAAATCCAGTGCGCGCTTGATGTGGTCAGGAGCCATGGAGCTGGTGAGCACCACCACCGTCAAAAGCTTCCTCAAGTGGCGCGCGCCGAGCCATTTCAAGACCTCGAATCCGTCCTTCACGGGCATCATCAAATCGAGGAGGAGCAAATCGGGCATCGGATATTTTTCCCGGTTGCCGAACCCGGCGTGGCCCTTCAAGTAAGCGATGGCTTCGGAGCCGTCAGAGACTTCGCCGATGCATTTCAGCCGACCGGTTGCGCGGATGGCGGCCTTCAACAGCATGCGGTCTTCCGCCGAATCGTCGGCAATCAATACGAAATAATTGTCCCTTGCAAGTTTGCTCATGAGCTTGACGGGTTTTGCAAGATCCGCCCGGAACAAACCGGGAGGATGATGCAACCCAACTTCGCGCAGGAGGAAGTTTCCCGCAACATGAATTTTGTGAACAATTCATGTTGTGAACAACTTGTGAATAACCTGGGTCGAACTTCTTCCGAGCACGATGGCGGATTTACCGTCCGGCTACTTTGCCAGTCCACGATAAAAATCGAGGGTTCGTTCCAGCCCCTCCTGCCAGGGCACGTGGCAGCGGAAGCCCAACGCCTTTCGCGCCGCGCTCGTGTCGGCCCGGGACGAGCGCACATCACCCGTGCGGACGGGCTTGAATCGCGGTTTGAGCGAACGCCCGGTGAGCCGGTTCAGTTCGGCAACGAGTTGCAACAACGAGATGCTTTGCCCGCCGGCGATGTTGAACACCCGGCCTGCAACCTTTGCCGCCGGAGCTTTCGCCGCCAGGAGGTTTGCCGCCACCACGTTTTCGATGAAGGTGAAGTCGCGCGATTGCAGGCCGTCGCCGAAAATCACCGGCGCTTCGCCCGCGAGCATCCCGGTGCAAAATTTGGCAATCACCCCGGAGTAAGGGGAATCGAACGCCTGCCGCGGACCAAAGACGTTGAAGTAACGCAAGCCAACGGCCGGCAAACCATAGAGCTGGTGAAACAACTGGCCGTATTTTTCCGCCGCGTATTTTTGCAGGGCGTAGGGGGAGAGTGGATTGGGTGGCAGAGCTTCGTGCTTGGCCGGCACGTCGGTGTCGCCGTAAATGGCCGAGGACGAGGCAAAGATGAACCGTTTCACCCTGGCGTCCCGGGCCACGATCAACAATTGCAAGGTCGCGTCGAGGTTTTGCGTGTTGCTTCGCAAGGGTTCGGCCACGGATCGCGGCACGGAAGGCATGGCCGCCTCATGAAAAATCCAATGACATCCGGAAGCGAGCCGCCGCACAAGTTTTTCATCGGCGACATCGCCTTCCACAAACTTGAGCCGGTCGGTCCTGCGTTTCCAGCCGAGGTTTGCCTTGTCACCCAGCGAAAGATCGTCAAGAGCCACGACCTGCGCGCCCAGGCGGCAGAGTGCCTCCGCGAGATGCGAACCGATAAAACCCGCTCCGCCCGTAACCAGTGCTTTCATGCAGGCGAGTTGGTAACATGGAGCGGTGGAGGTTGCAATCCTGCTGCATGGCCCATCGCCTGCGACGCGCCCGTGATGAGAACCCATTTAATGATGTTGCAAAAGATGGTAACACCCGGCACGCCGGGATACAGTGCCGGAATGAATCCTCCCGCCGGCAAGCGCGCATGGCGGACGGAAAGTCTGAATGTATGGAAACGCTAAATCATCTATTCAAAAGCAATCGTGAGTGGGCGGAGGGAATGACCGCCCGGGACCCGGAGTTTTTTCTCAGATTGTCACGGCAACAGTCGCCGCAGTATCTGTGGATCGGCTGCTCGGACAGCCGGGTGCCGGCCAATGAGATCGTCGGGTTGCTGCCGGGCGAATTGTTTGTACACAGGAATGTCGCGAATCTGGTGGTGCACACAGACCTGAACTGCCTGTCGGTGATTCAGTTTGCGGTGGACGTGTTGAAAGTGAAGCATGTCATTGTGTGCGGGCATTATGGATGCAGCGGGGTTCAGGCGGCCCTGGGCGGCAAGAGCATGGGATTGAGCGACAATTGGCTGCGGCACGTCCAGGATGTGCGCGAAAAACATGAGTCCCTGCTCGCTGACATTCAGAACAAACCATCACAACTCGCCAAACTTTGTGAATTGAACGTGATTGAACAGGTCGTAAACGTGGCCCAAACCACGGTCATGCGCGAGGCGCGCCAGCGCGGACAGCAATTGACAGTCCACGGATGGATCTATGGTTTGAAGGACGGCCTCCTGCGGAATTTGGATGTTTCGATTGGCAACGAGCAAGAGATAATTCCCACCTACCGGAGGGCTCTCTCAAAGATCGGCTGACGGGAGATTGACATCGTGACATCGATTATGAGTTTGAACCCCACACCCACCTCCCCGGCATCGCAACTTAACCAGCCAGCGCCGGTCCCGGGATATTATAATTTGAAACCATTTTTGGAAGCCGGCGGTGCCCGTCCATGCGTTGTGAAATCAAATCCGTCATCATTTCTTTGCCATCCGGAGCCCGCTCGTTTATAAACCCGCGCGACACTATGAGTTCGAGCGATACCCAACTGACGCTAGTTCCGGCGGCCGATTTCACCGAGCCGGCACCGGCGCCAAAAAAACTGCTTGTCGCCAACCGCAGCGAGATTGCCATACGCGTCTTCCGCGCAGCGACGGAGTTGGGCTTGCGTACTGTCGCGATCTACGCCCAAGAAGACCGCCTTTCCGTCCACCGGTTCAAGGCGGATGAAGCCTATCTCGTGGGTGAGGGCAAGGGGCCGGTTGGCGCGTATCTTGATATTCCCGGCATTGTTGCGCTGGCGAAGGAAAAGGATGTGGATTTCATTCATCCCGGTTACGGATTCCTCGCTGAAAACGCGGAATTTGCACAAGCCTGCCAGGATGCGAATATTACGTTTGTGGGACCGCGCCCGGAGTTGTTGAGATTGATGGGCGACAAGGTGGCCGCACGCGCGCTGGCCCAAAAAGTCGGTGTGCCGACCCTGCCGGGAACGGAAAATCCCATCGAAGATCGGGCCGAAGCTTTGAAGGTTGCCAAGGAAATCGGTTTTCCCCTCATCGTCAAGGCGGCGTTCGGCGGCGGCGGACGCGGGATGCGCGTTGTGACCAAGGCCGCCGACCTCGCTGATCTGCTGGATGAAGCACGCAGCGAAGCGGGCCGCGCCTTTGGCAATCCGGCGGTCTTCCTGGAAAAATACATTCCCCGTGCCAAGCACATCGAGGTGCAGGTGCTGGGCGATCGCCACGGCAACGTGCTCCACCTGCACGAACGCGATTGCTCGGTCCAGCGCCGCCATCAAAAAGTAATCGAAATCGCCCCCTCCGTCGCGCTTGAACCCCGGGTGCGGCAGGCGTTGTGCGATGCCGCGGTCAGCATCGCGGCGCGGATCGGTTATGATAACGCCGGCACGGTGGAATTTCTGATCGATCTCGACACCAACCAATGGTTCTTCATCGAGATGAACCCGCGCATTCAAGTGGAGCATACTGTCACAGAAGTGATTACCGGCATTGATCTGGTGCGGGCGCAAATCCTCATCGCGCAGGGCCATTCGATGCATGGCGCGGAACTCGATCTGCCGGCACAGGACGCAATCCCGCGCAATGGTTTTGCCGTGCAATGCCGAATCACCACTGAGGACCCCGAAAATAAATTCACGCCGGATTACGGCCGGATTCTCACCTATCGCTCCGCCGGCGGTTTTGGCATCCGGCTTGATGGCGGGATGGGTGCCGCCGGCAGCGTCATCACTCCCTTCTATGATTCGCTGCTGGTGAAGGTGACGGCCTCAGGCCGGGATTTCAATCTGGCGTTGCAACGGACGGACCGCGCCCTGCGCGAATTCCGCATTCGGGGTGTCAAAACCAACATTCCGTTCCTGGAAAATGTCATCCACAACAAGACCTTCCGTTCGGGTGCGGCGACGACGACCCTGATTGACACCACCCCCGAGCTGTTTCAATTCAAGCCGCGCCGGGACCGCGCCACCAAACTGTTGGCGTTCCTTGGTGACGTAATCATCAACGGCAATCCCCAGGCCAAGGGGCACGAGCCGGCCATGCCAGTGCCGCCGGTGACCCTGCCCGCCTACGACCACAAACAAGTCCCGCCGCCGGGCACGCGCCAGTTGTTGCTAGAACTTGGTCCGAAAAAATTCGCGGACTGGGCCTTGAAACAGAAGCGGCTCCTGATCACAGACACCACATTCCGCGATGCCCATCAGTCGCTGCTCGCAACGCGGGTGCGGACATTTGACATGCTGGCGGTGGCCGGCGCCATGGCCCGGCGTACGCCGAAACTGTTCAGCCTCGAGATGTGGGGCGGCGCGACGTTTGACACGGCAATGCGTTTTCTCCACGAAGACCCGTGGCTGCGGTTGCGTTCCCTGCGCGAAAAAATCCCGAATATCTGCTTCCAGATGTTGTTCCGCGGCGCCAACGCCGTCGGCTATTCCAATTATCCCGACAACGTGGTGGCCGGATTCATCAAACATGCCGCCACAGAGGGCATTGATATTTTCCGTATTTTTGATTCGCTTAATTATGTACCGAATCTGAAGGTGGCAATGGATGCGGTACAGGAGACCCACGCGATTTGCGAGGCGGCCATCTGTTACACCGGCGACATCCTTGATCCAAGCCGGGCCAAGTATTCGCTCAAATATTACGTCAAGCTGGCGAAAGAACTGGAGAAAATGGGCGCGCATTTCCTGGCCATCAAGGACATGGCCGGCGTATGCCGCCCTTATGCGGCATACACCCTCGTAAAGGCGCTGAAGGAGGAAATCGGAATCCCCGTCCATTTTCACACGCACGACAGCAGCGGCGTGGCGGCGGCTTCGGTGCTGGAGGCGAATGACGCGCAGGTGGACATCGTGGACCTGGCCATCGCGTCCATGTCCGGTTCCACCAGCCAGCCAAACCTCAATTCCATCGTTGCCGCGTTGCAACACGCTCCGCGGGACACCGGACTCGATCTCGCCGCGCTCAATGAATTTTCCGATTATTGGGAAAAGGTCCGCGATGTGTATACGCCATTTGACACCTCGCCCAAATCCGGCACGGCGGAGGTTTATTTGCATGAAATGCCCGGCGGCCAGTATACCAACCTCAAGGAACAGGCTGCCAGCATGGGTCTTGCAAACCGCTGGCCCGAAATCGCGCGCACTTATGCCGAGGTCAATGAACTCTTCGGTGACATTGTCAAGGTGACGCCGAGCAGCAAGGTGGTCGGTGATATGACCATGTTTCTTATCACGCGCGGCATCAAAACTTCCGACGTGTTGAATCTCGAACCGGGTGTCACGCCATTTCCTGAATCGGTAATTGACATGCTCTCCGGCGGTCTGGGGCAGCCGGCCGGTGGCTGGCCAAAAAAATTGCAAAAAGTTGTCCTCGGCAAACGGAAACCCATGAAAGGCCGCCCGGGTGAATCGTTGCCTTCCCTGAATTTCAAAAAAACCAAAACCGACCTGTCTGCCAGGCTCAAACATGAAGCCACTGACGACGATCTCTTCAGCCATTTGATGTATCCCGAGGTGTTCGCCGAGTTTGCCCGATACGTGCGCGATTACAGCGACCTCTCGGTGCTGCCCACGCCGGCGTTTTTTTACGGGCTCAAGCCGGGCGAGGAAATTTCCGTGGCCATCGAGGAAGGCAAGACTTTGTTCATCCGGCTGATCAACATCGGCGCGGTGGATGTCGATGGCCGTCGGACAGTTCTTTTCGAACTGAATGGCGTGTCGCGCCAGACCACCGTTGTTGACCGCTCGGTGCAGGCCAAGGTCAAAAGCCGGGACAAGGCCGACCCGGCCATTCCCGCGCAGGTCGGCGCTCCGATTCCCGGATTGATCACTTCGCTCTCGGTGGGCATCGGCACCAAGGTGACCAAGGGCGACAAGTTGCTCACACTCGAGGCGATGAAGATGCAAACCACGCTCTACGCCCCATGTGACGGCATGATTGCTGAAGTCAACGTGAAGGTTGGCGAAACGGTGGAAAGCAAGGATTTGCTGGTGTTGATCAAGGAATGAGATTCCCACGCCGCGATCGGGCCCGGGTTTTCGCCGTCCAATCTGGCGGCGATGATCAGCGGTCTTTTTGTTGTTCGTTTCGCCCGGCTTGCTTTGCGCTTCCGCCCCCGTTACGCTGCACGGTGAATGCGTCTGCTTGACCGCTATCTGTTGCGAGAACTGCTCATCCCGCTCGGCTATTGCCTGTGTGGCATTTTGATTATTTTCATCGCCTTTGATCTTGTTTTCACGCTCCATGTTTATCAGGAGAACCGATTGCTCTTTTCGGACGTGACCGAATTGTACCTCGTTAAAATTCCTGAGATACTTGTGTTCCTCATGCCGATTGTCCTGCTGCTTGCGCTCCTCTACGCACTGACTGACCTGGCGCGGCACCACGAGATTACCGCGATTCGCGCCGCTGGCGTCGGCCTCTGGCGCATCTGCTCGCCGCATCTCATCGTAGGTTTCCTGTTGAGCGTCGCAGTCTTCGCCATGAATGAACTTTGGGTTCCCGACAGCGCAGACAAGCAGGTGCAAATCATGAACCGTCGCCAGGGTAGCAAGGACCCGGTCAGTAAGAACATCGTGACTGATTTTGTCTTTCAAAATTCCCGCGACGGCCACATTTGGAAGATCGGCAGGATTGATTTCAATTCGCCGGCCTGCGCCATGACCGCCCTCAAGTTGCTCTACGCCGACAACGGCACCAATCTCATCCTCATCGCCGAACGCGCCGAACGCACAAACGACGCCTGGGTCTTTTACAACGTGAACGAATATGACGCCACCAAAGCGGGCGCTCAACCGGAACTCGTTCTCGAAACCAACCTGCTGACAAAACCATTTTCCGAAACTCCTGATCAAATCAAACGCGAGGTGAAATTTGCCAGCCGTTACAACAAGCCCTCTATCGATTCCATGGAAATTCCCGTCGCGGAAATCCTGGACTACCTGAACCTGCACCCCCATGACCTCTCGGCGCAGAAAAAAAGATTGCTCTACACTCAACTGTATGGACGGCTGGCCTCGCCGTGGACCTGTCTGGTGGTGGTGTTGATTGCCATTCCATTTGGCGCGGCCTCCGGCCGGCGTAATGTTTTCGTGGGCGTTGCCGGCAGCATTGTGATATGTTTTGTCTACTTTGTTCTGTTGAAACTGGGGCTCGCTATGGGCACGGGCGGGTATCTGCCCCCCTGGGTGGCCGCCTGGCTGCCGAATATATCCTTCGGCATTGCCGGCTTTTGGATGATCCTTCGCGTGCGATGAGTGATGAGTGACGAAATAGTCGAACTTAAAGCTCGATACGACCGGCTCGACCTGCTTTACCAGGTCGGCAACGTCATTCATTCGACCCTCGAGCCGCAGGAGGCGTTGCAACTCATCCTCGATCAGGCCGTGCGCGTCATGCGGGCTTCCAGTGGTTCGGTCGTTCTCATCAACCCCACGACTACTTTCCTCGAAATTCACGCCTCGATGGGCCTCCCCACTAACGCCGCGGAACTCAAGCTGCGCGTCGGCGAAGGTATCACCGGCTGGGTTGCCCTCAAGGGTGAGCCCGTTCGTTGCGGCGATGTCACACAACACCCGCGCTACGTTCAAGTCCGCCAGAATGTTTGTTCCGAACTCGCCGTCCCTCTCGTGGTCAACGGTTCCATCCGCGGTGTCCTCAACGTCGATTCGGATCGCAAGGACGCCTTCACCGCCGCCGATCAGGAATTGCTGGAAGCCCTCGCCTTGTCCGCTGCCAAGGTCATCCACAATACCTGGCTCTACCAGCAGTTGCGCCTCAAGGCTCAGCTTTTCGAAACGCTCGCTCGCGTCGGCCAGACCATCAACTCCGCCCTCAACCTCGACGACGCCCTGCAGGTCATCACCCGCGAAGCCTGTCGCATGATGCAGGCCAAGATGTGCTCGCTCCTCATGCTTGATGACAGTGGTGAATGGCTCGACCTCCGCGCCAGCTACGGCGCCGGCGAAGCCTACGTGCAGAAACCCCGCCTCAACGCCGCGGAAAGCCTGCTGGGCATTGTTGTCCGTCGGCGCAAGCCCATCCAGGTCGAGAATGTCCAGACCTCCAGCCGCTATCAAAACGCCGAGGTCGCCCGGCGCGAAGGCATCGTCGCGCTGCTCAGCATGCCGCTCATCTTTGCCGGCGAAGCCATCGGCGCCCTCAACGTCTATACCGGCCGCCGTTATCAGTTCTCCGACGAGGAAGTCCGCATTCTCTCCGCACTCGCCGAACTTTCCGCGCTCGCCATCGAAAAGGCCCGCCTCTACGAGCGCATCGTCGACATCGAGGAACAATTGCGCCAGAACGAAAAACTCTCCGCGCTCGGCCTCCTCGCTGCCGAGGTCGCCCACGAGATTCGCAATCCCCTCACGGTGATGAAGATGCTTTATCACTCCCTCGACCTCAAGTTTCCCAAGGCCGACCCCCGCGCCAAGGACGCCCAAATCCTCGGCGACAAAATTGAGCACCTCAACAAAATCGTCGAGCAAATCCTCGCCTTCGCCCGCACCACCGAGCCTCAACTCTCCGCCGTGGATTTGAACGAGCTCGTCGAGGAGCTCGGCCTCCTCGTCCGCCATAAGCTCCGGAACCAGAACATCCAGTTCATTCATAAGCTCGACCCTCGCCTCCCTTCCGTCATGGCCGACGCCACGCAACTCGAACAGGCCTTTCTCAACCTCATTCTCAACGCCGCCGAGGCCATGCCGAAGGGCGGCAGGCTCACCGTCGCCTCGCGCGTGCTTCCCGCCCGTCAGGACGGACGGCCCACCCACGTCGCCGTCGAGTTCAAGGACACCGGCGAAGGCATGACCGAGGAGCAACGCCGCCGCGCCTTCACCTCCGTCCTCTCCACCACCAAGGCCAAGGGCACCGGCCTCGGCCTCGCCATCGTCGGCCGCGTCGTCGAGACGCACCACGGCGAACTCAAGATCAAGTCCCGCATCGGCCGCGGCACCAGCATCAGCGTGATTCTTCCGGTCAAGCCGGAGACCGTGCCGCCGTTCAAATAAACTCGTTGATCAAATTTTCAAGGAACTCCTGCCGCCCGCTCGTGTTCGCATCCGCCTCGCCCTTCTTGAGCATGTAAGCCTCCAATTCCTTGAAGTTCGTCTTGCCCGCCTCGATCTTCGCGCCCACGCCCGAA
>Ga0207001_1069_pt1 | contig 11428 bp, 9 predicted proteins | sample Alteio_BWMinCont_91_FD_153481 | JGI IMG/M metagenome (GOLD analysis project Ga0207001, IMG submission 153481) | Enriched cells from forest soil in Barre Woods Harvard Forest LTER site, Petersham, Massachusetts, United States -... | ecosystem: Environmental > Terrestrial > Soil > Temperate forest >... | reverse complement strand
TACACTTTTCATGATCGCCAGTAACACAAAACTATTTACCGGCAGTTCACTGGCCATGCTGGAAACAAATGGAAAAATTTCTCTTGATGATCCTATTACAAAATATTTCCCGACTTACAGGCTATACGATTCCGCCTCCACGAAACTCGTGAGCATCCGTGATATGCTCTCTCATCACATAGGTACGAAAACCTTTGAAGGCGATTTTACTTTCTGGAACACCTCTCTGAGTCGTGAAGAAATTATGAGAAGGATGCGCTACCTGAAACCGCCATTGCATTTCAGACAGGAATTCGGATATTGCAATAGCTGTTTCTTAACAGCAGGTCAGATCATTCCCATCGTTACCGGGGAATCATGGGAACAATTCGTGCAAAGGAATTTTATTGGTCCTCTGGATATGAACCATACCCTGGTGCTTTCCACAGGTGTGGCTGATCAGCCGGATGTTGCAACTCCTTACACGACATCATACTCTGATAAACTTAACAGGGTTCCATATGATAACTGGAATAACCTTGCACCGGCTGCAGCCATTATAAGTAATGTGAACGATCTTTCTCATTGGTTGTTCATGCAGCTGGACAGTGGCAGATACCTGGGAAAAAAAATTATCTCCTGGGAAGCACTTCAAAAAACAAGAATCGCAAATTCATGGGTAGGAAGTACAAAATCTCAGGAATATCCAACTCATTTCATGGGATATGGACTAGGATTATTTATGGCAGATTATGCAGGGCGCCAAATTTATTGGCATACCGGCGGTGCTGGAGGCATGGTAAGTAATGTTTGTTTTGTTCCGGAAGAGAGCCTGGGTATTGCCATTCTTACAAATAACGATAATCAATATTTTTTTGAGGATCTCAGGTATCAGATCTTAGACGCCTATCTGGAAGTTCCCTACGTTAACCGTAGCCTGCAAAATTTACCTGGTTTTTTGGAAAAGGCTAAGGAGGATATTAATGAAATCAATAGTTGGAAAGCCCGTGTCAAATCAAATAAATCTGAACTTCCTTTATCTGCTTATGCCGGTGTTTATAAAAACAAATTATATGGAAAAATCCGGATCAGCGAGTCGAATAACCAGCTCATCATTCATTATGAAACAAAACCGGATCTTTCGGCAACGCTGGATTATATGGATAAAGGAGAATGGCTGTTGACATACAAAAATATTCTTTATGGAATTTTTCAGGTTAAATTTGATATATCAGGTAATAAGGTTAAATCATTAACAACACCACAAAATCCATTTGTGGAATATGATCCATATGTTTTCTCTAAAGAATAATTTATGCGAGCTCTTCTATTTGTAGGTATTGGAGGAGGAATCGGAAGTATGTTTCGTTATGCTATATCTCTTTTTATTGGGCGGCATGTTCCTATTGCATATCCACTGGGCACTTTCCTGGTTAATATTTCAGGCTGTTTTCTGATCGGTGTTTTTTATTCACTCGCCATTAAATATACCGGTTTCAATGCCGAATGGCGTTTATTTCTTATCACAGGTATATGCGGTGGTTATACAACTTTTTCAACTTTTTCCTACGACGGATTGATCCTTATAAAGCAGGGTTCCATTTTCTATTTCATGCTGTATGTATTGGGAAGTGTAGTCCTTGGGCTGCTTGCAACATTGGCCGGTGCAGCAATTTTTAAATTATCATAACCTCCTTTAATAAATTCGGATGACTGTAAACAGATGGCTGTTTTAAGCCTTAGGCCTTTCTTATATTTGCTTTCGGAATGCAACAAATCTCCCTCACCCGACTTCGTCGTGCGAACGCCATATATTTTTTTATTTCCGGGTTTGGCTATTCCAGCTGGACATCCAGGATTCCCGGAATCAAAGAATCGCTAAAGCTCAACGATGCACATTTCGGCACCCTGCTTTTCATGATGCCCGTGGGTTTGATTCTTACAATGCCATTTACCGGAAAATTGCTGGATCATTTCAAAAGCCGGACCATCATGCTGATCGGCGCCATGGTTTATAACGGTGTTCTGGCATGTATAGGGTTCAGCGGGTACACATGGGTGTTAGGTATAGCATTGTTCTTTTTCGGATCTTCCAGAAACATGATGAATCTTTCAATGAATGCGCAGGCCATCGGTGTTCAGGCCCTCTATAACAGGTCCATTATGAGTTCTTTTCATGCCGTTTGGAGTATGGCTGGTTTTGCAGGAGCTGCTTTCGGATACTTAATGGTTACTTTAAATATAATGCCCGCCTGGCATTTACTGGGAGTGAGTCTTTTACTTACAGCACTCACCCTTTATTATTATAAAGATGCATTAGATCAGCGGCCAGATCACAGAGTAAAGAGATCTATTTTCACTCTTCCGCCCAAAAGTATGCTGGTATTTTCTTTGATTTGTTTCACTTCCATGGCCTGTGAAAATACCATGTACGACTGGAGCGGGATTTATATCAGACAGGTATTACACGGCTCGAAAGCTATAGCCACCATTGCATTTGTGGTTTATATGGTTGCCATGACCTGCGGCAGACTAGTGGGCGACCGCATGGCAGATCGGTTTGGCATCCAGCGCGTATTGGCGTCAAGCGGAATATTAATTTCTACCGGATTCGCAATAACTGTTTTATCTCCATATATACCACTTACTCTGGTCGGGTATCTGCTTACCGGATTCGGCGTCTCATGCGTTGTTCCTTTTGTTTTCAGTCTGGCAGGAAAAATTCCCATGTCTAATCCCGGCGCTGCACTGGCATCCATTTCCTCCCTTGGTTACCTGGGATTCTTACTCGTTCCTCCAATGATCGGATATGTAGCACAGGCAAGCAGCCTTCGTATTTCATTTGCTGTTATCGCGGTGATGGGTCTGTTCATGATCAGGTTGAGCGCCCGCATAAAAACAGAATTAGCAGTATAACTATCAGATTAAATTTTTGATCATCCAGAGGTCGCAGCCGAAATGACCGGACTGGCCGAGCGGTCCGGAAAGAAAAGAAAATCCTGCTTTTTCGTAAAGACCAATAGCCGTGCGTAACTCAGGCATCGTTTCCAAATACATCTGTGTAAATCCTAAATCAATGGCTTTTTGGAAACATTTCTCCATGAGCAGAAGACCCATCCCCTGCCCTCGCATTTCGGAAACAAGATATAACTTAACCAACTCACAACATCCTGTCGGTAAGCCGGGTGTGGGAAAAACACCAGAACCTCCCACAATTTTACCATCGGTTTCAGCAATATAATATGCAGCATCAGGAACCGAAAACAATTGAAACAGGTTGTCTGTTGTAGGATCAAAAAAAACAGTTCCCGGCTTATTCGCTCCAAACTCAATAAGGATTTTACGGATGATAGTAGCAATACCGGTATTGTCTGCTTCAAGAATCGGGCGGATGGAAATATTTTTCATTGCACTGCAATTTTACTATACTTTCATGTCTACGGTTTTCGCTTTCATATATTCCGGAATAAATATTATAATGAAATCCATCTTTAATTTATTCTTCGTATTAGTTCTTTTGTTTGCCTGCCCTGCGAGCCAGGCACAAAAAACGTATATTCTAATTCCTATTAAAACTAATAAAATAGACAGAACATTAGTCACCGGACTCCCTGAATACCTCAAAGGTCTGGCTGCATTATACAGCGCAATGGGAGGATCGGATTGTATAGAATTGCATTGTGAACTGACATCTGCGCTCGGATTAGGAAAACAGGGATCGGTCGCACAAAAAAATATGATTAACAAATATTTTCCGGATGACAAAGTTGCCAAATTGGTGACCGGTCAGGATTGTTATCTTCCTCCCAGTACATCATCTTCCTATTCAAATTTTCTAACCCTTAGTTTTACTGTGAACAAGGATATCATTCAAGTTAACTATCAATTGGCTGTGATTGATCATGGGAATGTAAAAAAAATAAACGGTCCCGATATTTATATATTCGAAAATCACGTTTTTAGAAATAAAAAACGCGTATTATATGCTTGGACAGACAAATAAACCCCATGTATCAGTTTACCCGCTTTTTTGTAAATATGGCGCTCAAAATTTATTGCAGCCATATCCGGGTAAATGATAAGAGCCCGTTGAAATCAAAAGGCCCTTTGATTCTCGCTTGCAATCATCCCAATTCTTTTTTGGATGCCATCATCATCGCTTCCCGTTTCAGAGAGCCTGTCCATTTCCTGGCCCTGGGAGAAATAACCGATAAGTTTCTCTACCCGCGGATAATGGAAGCTTTTCGCATCATTCCGGTTTATAGACTGAAGGATAAAAATGAAAACCAGGATCTAAATGAAAAAAGTTTTTCTATTTGTGTGGACGTTTTATTAAAAAACGGCATCGTTTTAATATTTTCTGAAGGTATTTCTGAAAATAAATGGCAACTTGGGCCCATCAAAAAAGTTACTGCACGTATAACAATGGCAGTTATGAATAAAGAATCTATTCAATCTAAACTTCGCATTCAGCCTATTGGTATAAATTATAATTCTTATACCCGCCCTGGTAAAACAGTGCTTATCCAATTCGGAGAGCCTATTTTAATTAAGGAAGGACTTATAGGAAATTCGGAAGCAGAAAAAATGCAATCATTAAATGCTTTATTGAGAGAAAGCCTTAATGATGCGGTGCTTCAAACTGAAAAACTACCTGAGATGGCTCAATTCCTGATCAGTAATTGTCAACCACTTCATTCAGATCAAATTAAAAAACTTCAGTATAAATTAAATGAGGAAAGCAATAAAACCATTTGTTCAAAATTAAAAATACCTGGTTATTTAATTTCTCCATCTCAAACCTTTTCGGGCAGTCTGATCGAGGTTTTTCTCCTGACTATACCAGGTATTCTAGGTTGGATTTCTCATATTCTTTTTTATTATCCCGTAAAATTATTTATTGGAAGAAAAACTACAGGATCTGTTTATTACGATTCTGCAATGTTTACATCTCTTTTCCTTATTTATCCTTTTTATTGGATCTTCTGTAATATTCTCGGATTCATCTTATTTAAAAATATCTGGATACAGATTCTACTTATATGCATGCCAATATTTGCCTATACAACAATTTATTGGGAAAAAAGTATAATAAAGATTCGAAATTATTTCATTTTAAGCCCCGAAGAACGAATCCTGTTGTCAGATAATTTTAGTTGAAAGTTTTATTCTGTTTTTAAACTTTTTACCGGATTTAACTGTCTTAGCCATTCATTATCAATGCCTATCTGGGAAGAATTGCTGAGAATCGTATTGAACTGATACAGCATATGTGCAGAAAAAAGTAAAAATTAAATAGTCAAAAGGAAAAATGGGAATATTTTAATTTAACTCGTGAAGAGCTTTGGTGTTCCCCACATCAGGGTTATTGTTCCCCTGAACGGGATGTTTGGGAAGTGAAAAGATCTTATAAATAAACCAGCCCAGACCTGCTATAGAAAAGTAGAAAAGAATGGATGTAACTGAATCCATAGTTACTCCGATTTTTAAGACCTTTAAAAGGCTTGTTATTACTGTTATAACTGCGAAACATACGGACCAGGATATAAATTCCCTGAATTTCAATCTATTTAACTGATATGTTGAATCGGGCTCCTTAGTAAGTGATCTGAAGCCAGCCTGTGATACATCAATTGTTTTTTGCCCTCGAATCGTATGCATCTGGTGTTGTTTCAAATACAAAGCAAAAAATCATGCCAAAAGAAAGATTATTAGAAAAGATGAAATTTATAAGCTTTCCCTAACTTTTATACCGTACACGCCGACTGCATGCCCGATAATATTGATTAAGCTAAACCCTTTTTGACTTTAAGCTTTAGGCTTTAAACTTTGAATCCATCGGATGCAAAGATCCATCCATGATTTATTACTGGTTTTATTAGTCATTCCAAAACCATGTCCTCCCTGGTTGTAGAGGAAAATTTCAACAGGAATATGGTGTCTCTTAAGAGAATCGGCAAATACAATACTATTTTCAAATGGAACGGTATTGTCGTCTTTAGCATGAACGAGAAAGGCGGGTGGGGTTTGATCCGTTATTTTCGTTTCATTGGAAAATGCATTTATTTTATCTGTTGAAGGCTGGGCGCCAAGAAGGTTATGCATTGAACCCATATGTGCAATTCGGCTGTTAAAACTGATCACAGGATAAATGAGAATCATGAAATCCGGACGGAGGCTGATATGATTCGGGTTATCTATATAATCTTTTTCAAAATGGGTTCCGGCCGTGGAAGCCAGGTGACCCCCGGCAGAAAAACCCATGATTCCAATGCGCTTTGGGTCTATACCAAATTCCCTCGCTCTTAACCGGGTAACCAATATCGCACGCTGGGCATCCTGAAGTGGGCCTATTTCTTTTTGGATCATGGTACTGTCATCAGGGATACGGTATTTTAGTACAAATGCGGTAATGCCGGATTCATTAAACCTGCGTGCCACATCTTCCCCTTCATAACCCATTGCAAGATTAATATATCCACCACCCGGACAAATAATCACAGCAGTTCCTGTTGATATTTCTTTCTGAGGCTGAAAAACAGTTAGTGTAGGTCTTGAAACCTCACTTACAATCAGGATATCGCCGGGATCATATTTGTAATATTCCTGGTTAACAGAATGCCTTGAATTGGGAATTTCCCCATCATATAATGGAATTACAGTCGGAACCTTCATTTTGTAAAAGAAAAATGCAGCGATAAGGCAAATCAAAAAAGGCGGAATCGCTTTTTTTATCATGCACATAAAGTTAAGCTTATGAAGGATTCTTTCATCGGGCTAATGGACTTACCTTTGACATCTGAAATTTGTTTATGCCGTATCTTATTAAATTTTCCTCCCTTTTTTTTATACTTTGTTTTCCTTTTTTCTCAAAAGCGGGCTTATCAGATACATCAGCTGGCGGCAATAAATTATCTATTGGTATCTGGTGTGGAGAGATTTTACGGGATGATGGTCATACAATTCCATTTAATTTTCAAACGAAAGAAATTGCGGGCAAAATTATAATTTATGTTATTAACGGTGCTGAAAGGATACTTGTTGACAAAATCCGGCAAGAGAACGATTCACTTTTTATTGAAATGCCTTTCTTCGATTCGCATTTTGATCTCCGGATTATGAGTGAACAAAAGATGGAAGGTAGTTGGATAAAAGATTATGGGAACCGGAGTGTAGCCACACGATTCCAGGCAATTTTTAATGAAGAAAAGCGGTACCCTGTTTGGCTAGCCCCGGCCTTTAATATATCAGGCAGGTGGGCTGTTCATTTTAAAGGTGCGGACGATTCAACAGAAGCGGTAGGTGAATTCAGGCAATCCGGATCCCTGGTCAGGGGAACTTTTCTTACACCATGCGGTGATTATCGTTTTCTGGATGGCGTGGTAAGCGGAGATACACTAAAAATTTCTGCATTTGACGGCGGTCATGCATATTCATTTATAAGTATAATCCAGAATTCGAATAAAATGACAAACGGATTTTTTTATGCTGGTGCAAAGAATATTGAAACCTGGTTTGCTGAGAAAAATGAACAGGCAAAATTGCCGGATGAATTCAGTCTGACCCGATTGAAGGATTCCACTAACGCAACCCTTCATTTTAAATTTCCTGACCTGAACGGACACCTGGTTTCTCTGAGTAACCCGGTATATAAAAATAAAGTTGTTATTGTTCAGATCCTTGGATCCTGGTGTCCTAACTGCATGGATGAAACCCGATTTCTGAGTGCATGGTATATTAAAAATAAATCGAGGGGTGTGGAAATTATTGGGCTGGCTTATGAAAGAACTCCTTCGTATGTTAACGCAAAAAGATTATTGCAACCCTTTATAACGCGATTTAATGTAACCTACCCTGTTCTCGCAACCGGAGTTGCAGTCAGCGATTCTTTCAGAACAGAAAAAACCCTTCCTGAAATACAGGAAATCGTTGGCTTCCCCACAACCATATTTATCGATAAAAAGAGGTTGGTCAGAAAAATTGATACCGGTTTTAACGGTCCTGGAACAGGAGATCATTTCGAGATATATAAGAAAGAGTTCAATGAACTCGTTGGCAGTCTCTTGAAAGAGTAATTCAGGCACTACCATACTAAAAAAGTTGGTTCATACTAATATTATTAGTATTTTTGAGCAAAGGCTCTTCTCATGCTTACCACCAACCGCTCCATTGTTCATTTTGACCTGGATGCGTTTTTTGTAAATGTTGAATATCTCAGGAATACCCGACTCAAAGGAAAACCCATTGCAGTAGGAGGTCATAGTGACCGGGGTGTAATTGCATCCTGTAGTTATGAAGCCAGGAAATTCGGAGTTCATTCTGCCATGCCAACCAGACTTGCAAAACGTTTATGTCCTGAATTACTCATCATCCAGGGCGATATGGATAACTATTCCCGTTTTTCAAACCTCGTTACTGAAATCATCAGGATGGAAGTACCCATTTTTGAAAAGTCCAGCATTGATGAATTTTATATAGATATGACGGGGATGGATAAATTTTTCGGTACTCTACGATTCATACAATATCTGAGAAAGAAAATAATTAAAGAAAGCGGACTTAGCATTTCCCATGCACTTGCAACTAATAAGCTGATAAGTAAAGTAGCTACCAATGAATGCAAACCCAATGGCGAGTTCGAAGTAAAACCAGGTAATGAAAAATTGTTTCTGGCGCCTCTTCCTATTGAAAAACTACCCATGGTAGGAAACCAGACCGCCATCCTGCTCCGGAGGATGGGTGTGGAAACGATTTCCATTCTAAGCCAGATCCCAGTTGAAATGATGATTAACCTTCTCGGGAAAAACGGTATTGAACTCTGGAGAAGAGCACAGGGTGTGGATGAAACACCCATCGTCCCTTTTCATGAACAAAAAAGTATCGGTACGGAGAATACCTTTGAGACCGATACCATTAATATACAGTTCCTACATAAAGAACTGGTGAGAATGACTGAAAAAATTGCTTTTGAACTTCGTTGTAATAATAAACTCACAGGTTGTGTTACCGTCAAAATCCGTTACAGTGATTTTCAAACCCTCACCATGCAGTCGACTATTGCCTATACGGCTAATGATCATATTCTGCTACAGAAGGTAAAAGAAATTTTTAATAAACTATATGAACGGCGTTTACTCGTCCGGCTGATTGGCGTTCGATTTACCAATCTGGTTGCGGGCAGTTACCAGATCAATATTTTCGAAGACAGCCAGGAAATGATTGGACTTTACCAGGCCATCGACAGCGTGAAGAAACAATTTGGAGAAAAACTTTTATTCCGTGCAGCATGTATCTGAATTGTAAAACCTATTTCAGTTTTCGGTACGGAACTTTTGGTACCAAGGAACTGGTAACACAGGCTGCCTTACTGGGAATTACCCGGCTTGCACTTACTAATATCAATAATACATGTGATGCGTGGGACTTTGTTGATTTCTGCCAGGAGAATAATATCAATCCCGTTCTGGGTTCAGAAATCCGGAACGGCAACGAATTATGTTATATCCTGCTTGCAAAAAACAACAGGGGCTTCGAACAAATCAACCGCTTTATTTCGGAACACCAAAAGGATGAACAAGCTTTCCCTAAAAGGCCGGATCTACAGGACATATATTGCATTTATCCATTTGGATCTATTTCAGCGAACGAATTACAGACACATGAACTGATTGGCGTGCAGGTAACGGATATCAATAAATTATTCGGACTCAGTGTGCAAATTCATATAAATAAATATGTAATCCGTCATCCTGTTAGTTTTCAGGATGCCACCTACTATAATCTTCATCGTCTTTTACGTGCCATTGACAAAAATATCATACTGAGTAAACAGGACCCAAAAGATATAGCTGGTAAAAATGAAACTTTTTGCTCACCTGCACAATTAACTGAAGCCTTCCAGGCATATCCTTCTATCGTTACTAATACTATGAAGGTGTTAGAGAATTGTACCATTGAAATCGACTTGAAAGCTGACAAAACAAAAAAACTCTTCACGATATCTAAGGAAGATGACCGGCAATTACTTCGTAAACTGGCATTAAACGGTATGCGTCAACGCTATGGTTCACATAATAACATAGCCCGGACAAGGGTAGAAAAAGAACTCGCCATCATCGACCAGATGGACTTTACCGCATATTTTCTTATCACCTGGGATATCATACGATATTCGCAAAACCGGGGGTTTTTCTTTGTTGGCCGGGGAAGTGGTGCAAATTCCATTGTTGCATATTGTTTGCAGATAACCGATGTAGATCCAATTGAGCTCGATCTGTATTTTGAAAGGTTCCTCAATCCTTCCAGATCGTCGCCACCGGATTTCGACTTGGATTTTTCATGGAAGGATCGTGATGAAATCATTGACTATGTTTTTAAAAAATATGGAAGGAATCATGTTTGCCTGCTCGGATCTTATACTACATTTCAAACCCGCGCCATCCTGCGGGAACTGGGGAAGGTATTAGGACTGCCAAAGGAAGAAATAGACCAGTTGGATTCGGGTAATCTGAAAGATGATAAGATACTGCGACAAATAAATTTTTACGGTAACCTGATGCGTAATTTTCCCAATCACCTGAGTATTCATGCTGGAGGTATGCTAATCAGCGATAAATCCATCTATCAATATACAGCTACTGAACTTCCTCCCAAAAATTTTTATACATCACAGATCGATATGTTTGTGGCTGAAAAAATAGGCTTGTACAAACTGGATATTCTCAGTCAGCGTGGCCTCGGTCATATCCGGGAGACGATGGACCAGGTAAAAAAGAATAAAAATATCACGATTAATATCCATGATATTGAAAAATTTAAAAATGATCCGAAAGTGGCAGATCAGATCCGAAAAGCTGACACGATCGGGTGTTTTTATATTGAAAGTCCTGGGATGCGACAGCTCTTGAAAAAACTTGAATGTGATGATTATCTCACATTAGTCGCAGCCAGTTCCATCATCCGTCCCGGTGTTGCGCAAAGCGGCATGATGAAACAATATATCTACCGCTTTCATAACCCAAATGATTTCGAATACATCCATCCTAAAATGAAGGAATTACTGGAAGAAACTTATGGGGTCATGGTTTACCAGGAAGATGTAATCAAAGTGGCACATCATTTCGGAGGTCTTGACCTTTCTGAAGCCGATGTTCTGCGCCGGGCTATGAGTGGAAAATACCGTGGAAGAAGTCAGTTCGAAGAAATCAAAAAAAAATACTTTAACAATTGTCGGGAAAGAAAGTATCCTGAATCCGTCTTAATTGAAGTATGGCGTCAGATTGAAAGTTTCGGAGGTTATTCTTTCAGCAAAGCCCATTCGGCAAGTTTTGCTGTAGAAAGTTATCAGAGTCTTTTTTTAAAAACATATTTTCCTGTTGAATTCATGGTTTCGGTTATCAATAATTTTGGAGGATTTTATTCCCGTGAACTATATTTTCATGAATTAAAA
>Ga0207001_1068_pt1 | contig 11444 bp, 7 predicted proteins | sample Alteio_BWMinCont_91_FD_153481 | JGI IMG/M metagenome (GOLD analysis project Ga0207001, IMG submission 153481) | Enriched cells from forest soil in Barre Woods Harvard Forest LTER site, Petersham, Massachusetts, United States -... | ecosystem: Environmental > Terrestrial > Soil > Temperate forest >... | reverse complement strand
GCCCACAAGGCGCGCCTGTGGCAGGAGTGGCGGCGCAATCTCGCTAACATCAGCCAACCTGACGCGGCGTTGCGGTTGGCGGAATTGACCTTGTCGGAATGCGAAGTCACCGATCCCACACGCAAACACATCAAACTGTTCAGTTCGCCGGCTGCATCAACCCCGCTATCCCGGGAAGGCGCTGCGGAATTGCGGATGTTATTGTGTGATTTTCACATTCACACCAATTACTCCGACGGTAAGCTCTCTGTGCCGGAGGTGGTGGATTTCTACGGTCGGCTGGGATTTGATTGCATTTGCATCACCGACCATCTCGCCGATCCCCGGCGCTTGATCGGCAAGCTGGCGCGGTTGAGCAACATGACCATCAGCGAAGATCAGTTGGAGGAATACTTCGAGGTCATTGAACGCGAACGGCAGCGTGCTTGGCGCAAGTATAACATGATCGTTCTGACGGGGATTGAATTTAACAAGGATGGGTACACGCAGAAAACTTCCGCGCACCTGTTGGGGATTGATTTGAAGGCGCCCATTCCGTCGGCACTCGACTTGACGGACACCATCGCCCATATCCACGCTCAGGGCGGCCTGGCCGTCGCGTCACACCCACACATCATGAAGAGCGAATGGGGAAAGAACACACTTTATCTCTGGGAAAACCACGAGAAATACGCGCCGCTAATCGACGCGTGGGAGATCGCCAATCGCAATAACATATTCGATTGCGTGGGCATGAAACGGCTGCCGTTCCTGGCCAACAGCGACTTCCACAAACCCAAGCACATTTATTCCTGGAAAACTCTTCTGTACTGTGAAAAGAACGTGGACGCTATCAAGGAATGCGTGCGTCGAAACGAGCACGTGTCCATTACGCTTTACCGGGACAACAGCCAGTTCGTGGCGGGGAAGGAAATCCGGGAGTCAAACGCGCCGGGCGGAAGCTCGATTGACCTGCCAAAGCCGCTGTCTTTGAAAACCGCCTCCGGCGAGTCGCGGGACTAATCAGCCCGGCGGGTGATTATGGCACCTGATGCCCATCAGCGGCCCATTCGATGTCCGGATGGCCGGGATCGCTCGCTTTGGCCGGGTTGCTCGTGCTGATGACGTAGAAATATTTAAACCACGCGGAGTGACCATCTGCGAAGGTAATGCTGGAACCTCCACTGTGCCGGGACGAGAAATCGGTGGTATAAACCTGGGGCTTGCAGATGTCCGACTCCTTTTGCGCGCTTCCCCAAAATGGCGTTTCGGTGGTGAGCGTCCGGCCTTCGGTGAACATTACAAACTTGGATGGAGCCGCTATCATTGAGGATTTGAGATTGGAAACGGTGGTTGGCATCTGATCCAGGCCTTTGGAGTTCATGCCATATTGGAAGGCAACCCGATTGTTGACGTTGATCAACGGGTCAATTTTAGCCGTAGGGCACTTGAAAATGGTTTTTTGGAAATTGAAGTAGTCTCTTCCCTCGTTGCCATTCTGGATGGCGTAATAATAGAGCGGTTTGCTCGCCACGTAGGGTGGCAGGGCATTAAACCATGCGTCCATGCCTGTGGGAGAGGGGCGATGATCGTAGCAATCTGCCAGGTCGGCCCAAGACGGATTGTCCTCATTGTAATTTGCCGGTGGGCCTGGCGTGCCGTTGGGTATCTTCGTTTTGGGGTAGGTCTGGTTGAAATCGTCCACGTACATGCTTTGGCCGAGGCCCCATTGCTTTAAATCGCTCACGCAGACAATCCGGCGCGCCTTCTCCTTCGCGTTCGCCAGCGCCGGCAGCAACAAAGCCGCCAGAATTGCGATGATGGCAATAACCACAAGCAGTTCAATTAATGTGAACGCCAAACCCGTCCTGGCCGTTTTTGGAACCGCTTTTGAGTAATTATTTCTCATTGCGGCGAGTTTCTCCAAGCGACGTTACAGCCAAGAGTCGCTTTCGTTACAATTCGGTGAATCTCCGCGAAGCGCAGCCGTGGTGCTGTCGTTACGAATTTGTAACCGGCTAGTCATGCTCTCGTTTCTTCGGCCGATATAATGGGCACGCAACTAACGACGTGAAATTATCAAATTGATCTCTAACAAACCCATATAATGAAAAAGATATTTGTATTACCTGGATTGGCCCTCGTGCTCGCCTTGGGCGTGCAGGCGCAGAGTCCCACCGTGCTGCCCGGCAATATCGCCGTGTTCAAGGCGGGGGACAGCACCGGCATCTGGAACATCAGCAAATCCAAAGTGCAGCCCTGTTTCGTACAGATTTTTGACCCCACTACGACAAATCAGGGAACGCCGCTCCTGTCCGTGACCCTGCCGACAAACGGGTTTGACGCGATCTGGATCAACGCGCATGCCGGGTCGGAAGGCGGTGGAATTTCCCGAACAGTAGACCGCCAGTTCCTCGCGCTCGAAGGTTATACTGGCAACATCCTCAGCCCGACCAATGCCAAGCCTTCTTCGGACCCGACCGTCACCCGCGGGTTTGGGACCCTCGACGCATTTGGAACCGAACACGTCATCTATTCCGACCTCGCCAATTGGTTTGGCCTGCCGCCCGGAGTTTCCCAAAACAATCCCACCGGTATCGCCTCGCCCGATGGAACCAACTTCTATGGCACCGGCAATGTCACGGGGACCAGCTCGGAAGCCACCGGGTCGCTCTTCTATAATGCCAGTGTCTCTTCCACGCCGATCGAATTTCAAAACCAGCTTCAAGGCGCCGGCCAAGCCCGCATCATCGGCGGCACGCTTTATGTGGTCGCAAATACAAGCAAAGGCGCGCTGGCCAATGGCGTCTGGAATTTTGTGGACCCCCAAAACAACTATGCCGTGGTGCCGTTGCCTTACGATCCCAACGTTCCCAGTCCGGTCCAACATGTGCTTCAGACAAATCTGTTCATCAACTTCGGCAGCACATTCGCAAACATCTTCAACTTTGATATGAACCCGCAAGGCACCATCGCCTACGGTGCGGATGCGCAATACGGGATTGTCAAATTCACGAACAGCTCCGGCATATGGTCGCAGGCGCCTTATTACTTCAACAGCACCAATATCGGCACAACCAACCAGGTTGCGGCGAATCAGGGCTGCTTTGGCATATGCGTGGATTTCAGCGGCGCAAATCCGGTTATCTATGCAACAACGATGGAAAACGGCCTTACGAAAAACTCTCAGGGAAATCCCAACCAGAACCGCCTGATTCGTATCATTGACAGCGGTGACCCCGGCACCAATATGGTGGCTCAGACGCTTGCCACGGCCACCACCACCAACGAAAACTTCCGCGGGATTGATTTCACCCCTGACCTGCGCCCCTTGATTACTTCGGCCCCAACGGAGATTGACACCACCAACCACGGATCCGCCACCTTCACCGTGGCGGCGGATTCGGTCTTTCCGCTGAGCTATTTTTGGCTGCAGAATGGAAGCATATTGCCTGGCCAGAATAATCCCTCGCTCACATTTAACAACCTGTCCACCAATTCCAACAACTTCACCTACCAGTGCATTGTGAGCAATCAATATGGTGCTGTGACCAGCACGCCGCCCGCCCTGTTGACAGTCTCGTTCGTCGCCATACCGCCTTCGATTACCAACACGGTCGCTCATCTGACCAATTTTGTTGGCAATACGGAAACATTCGATGCCATCAACCCCAATGGCACTGATCCACTTACGTACCAATGGTATTTCGGATCCACCGCTCTGACAGACGATGGCGTTAAATATAGCGGCTCGGCCAGCCCCGCGCTCTCCATATCGAATTTGGTGATTGCCGACTCCGGAAATTATTATCTGATGGTCACCAATCCGGCCGGCAAGGCCTCCAATCTGGTGGATGTGCTCACCGTGCAGTACCAATTGCCGGTTATCAACAGTGGTGACGAGCCCCAGTCTGCCAGCACCTTCGTGGGCCTGAGCACTTCGTTGACCTGCAATCCCAGCGGCGGAACACCTCCGTTCACTTATCAATGGTACAAGGGCACGACTGCCCTGAGTGACGTCAACGAATTCAGCGGCTCGGCAACGACCACGCTGACAATCAACCCGGCCGATCTGACTGATACAGATTCCTACACGTTCGTCGTCAGTAACGGCGGTGGCAGCGTCACCAGCACGGTCGCCACGGTCACGGTGCTCGTTCCGCCGGCGCCTTCCTTCGTCGGTTACAGCAATCAGGTCTATGTCCAAAACTTCGATTCGCTGCCGGATCCGGGAAGCAATTCTGTCAACAGCATCAACAACCCCATGTTTCCGGGAAACATCAATGGCGTTGCCTATTCGCTGGCCAATCCGTTTGACTTCGCCTACCCCGTCATCACCGGTAATTACGTCGGCGGACTGGGCTTGAGCAACACCATGCCGGGCTGGTATGCCGCGGCGGACACAATGTTCCCGGGCGTGAGTACGCTCGTCCGGTTCGCGGCCCAGGATGGTGATCAAAGCACCGGCTGCATCATCGACTTCGGCCCCAACGACAGCGACACCGTCACCGGGACCAATCGCGCGCTTGGCCTGCTTTCCACCAGCACCACGGGTTCGGGCACTTACGCCTTGAAACTCGTCAACCAAACCAGCAGCGACCTGAACTACATCGCGCTCAGTTACCTTGGTGAATTCTGGCGCAACGGCTCGGGCCACCGCACCATGTCCTTTGGGTACACCCTCGACGACACGGCCAATAGTTTCACGCTGACGGCCCAGTCGATCTCCAACTCCACGCTCGTGTCGGACCTGGCGTTCAGTTTCCCGGCCACCAGCACCGGTACTTTGTTGGACGGAACCGATCCGTCGAATCAACTCAGTCTGGGGACGAACAGCATGCAGCTCGTCGCTCCCTGGCACCCGGGCGGTGCCTTGTGGTTGATCTGGGCGATTGACTTCTACGGCAGCGGCAGCGGCAACGGCTACGCCATCGACAACCTGCACTTCCGCGCCAGCGCCAACCCGATCGTGCAGGCCAGCGCACCGTTGCAGTTAAGGAGTTTGAGCTTCGGCGGTGGCAGCGGCCTGGGCTTCAGCTTCACCAATGTTCCCGGCGCCAGCTTCACGGTCTATTCGGCGACGAATCTGACCGCTCCGATCAACTGGCAGCCCGTCGGACAACCCACCGAGGTGTTGAACGGTTCCTACAGCACTTATCAATTCACGGATTCGATAACCGCTGATAAATCGCGGTTCTACAAAGTCACCAGCCCGTAAGGGTTGACGGCTCGCAGGAGCGAATCGATCGCACAAGCAGGGCAGGCGAGAGCCTGCCCTGCTTTTTTGCCGGGAACCCATGATCGCCTCTCATCCCGCAAGACCCTAACCTCACTCAGATGCGGGAAATCAACCACTTACATCGATTCAAGTGGGAAGACGTGGGAAAAGGTGGCTCAACAGACGGCCCGCTGCCCGCCTTTTCCCACTTCCGTGCCGCCTTCAACCGACCTGCGCCCGCCTCCAAACCGATTCGTAACGTTACCGGCCAGGAATATTGTGTAAAATCGTGTAATTACGTGTAAATACGTGTAATTGAGCACAACGATTTTCTTTGCCAACCGTCCGTCAACGCCCTCCGAACCGCCCATTTTCCACCTTGCCCGTCGGAACGCCGGCCCCCGGCGCGGGTCTTTCGCTCAACCCTCAACTCTTAATCAACAACCATTTTTCAAAGATCAACGCCGCCTCCCTCACTCGGGAAGCGATCAAATCGCTTGGTACGACCTCCTCTTTCCAACTGCCGACCGGCCCCAAACCTAGTACAGACTTTTCTCATGTCAATTCGGCGGCTCGCTCCAAACAACTTCAGAAGCTTTCTAAGTTTTGATCGCGTCCGCCCCCCTTCTGACTCCTGACTACTGACTCCTTCATTTGTTCTCGTCAAAAATATTTTCAAGCTTCGTCGGTTTCCTCGTGGGTGGTGCCAGCAGGGACGCGGGGTTGAAGGAGTAATCCAGCCAAATCCACAGGCTGCCGTCCGCGGCCAGGGCCACAATGCCGTTCCACCCGCTGCCAATCGCCACCCAGTCGTTATGAATGCCCAGATGCGTTGGCGGGTGCGTCACGGCCCACTGCTGCTCAAACTGCCAGGCATTACGCTCCCACTCCCATTTCCATAACGAACCGTCAGCCTTGAGTGCCATCAGCATTCTGTTGTCACCCACGACGGAAATCCAGTTGGTGGCGTTGCCGATTTGCACAAGCTCCTCCCGGACGCTGCGGGGGGACTCATAATGGGGGGATAAAGTCCAGAGCGTTCCGTCCTCGCGCACACCGAGCTGGCCCGGCGGACACCACGCCACGCTCCGCCATTTTACTTTGTCCAAAACCTCCCATCGCGAGATGACGGTTTCCGGGTCAAGCCTCAATTGGTCATTTTGCGTGTCCTTCGTCCAGAAATAAATATTCCAGACCCGGCCATCCGTTTTTCTGGCAAAGAGGCTGGAACCATTTGAGTTAATCTCCGCCCAATCCGATTCATTGCCGAGCCGGTGGGGCTTGATGTCAGCCAGCCGGCCGTCTGAACGGTTGCTGCCCCAGCGCCACAACGTGCCGTCCGTTTTCAAAAGAATCATGGCATGCTGCCCCATTTGCGTAGCCACTCGTTTCCAGTTGGTATCGCTCCCGAATTGGATCAATTTTGCCGCCGGTTGCGGGACTGGCCGGGCATTTTCCCAAAACGGCTGGGTCCCTTTTTCGGAAATCCACAAAGTTCCATCGGATCGAATCGCGGCCGTTTCCCCCCACGCGTTGTGAGCTTCATCCACCCAGTTCGAACCCTCGATAAAGTGATCTCCGGTGATCACACTTGATAACTTGCCACCCCACCCAAACACCCGGTTATCCGCGAATGTTATAAGCCGGTGGCCAGGACCATAGACAAAGCGGTCATGCCAGAGCCTTCCGTCCGGCAGCACGATTGATATACCACCCCAGTAGTCTGCATGAAGGATGGGCGGCTGCTCGGCGTTCAACCGCGCCAGACCGTGCGGCGGTTCAAGCGGAGTAAGCAATTCCCATGCGCGGTTATACAGACCGGCGGTGACCGTCGCGATGCCCAGCATCGTGAACCCCAACCCGCATATATTCCGAAGCCAGAGACGCCGCGTCTCGGACAACCGCCGGAAATTGCCATAAGCCAGCCAGACCAGCGCCACCGCCATCGTCGGCCAGCCGATAATGGTCAGCAGCGGCCCTTGCCAAAGCGTACTGCTGTCAATCTGATGAAGGCTCTCTGCGATCGCCCCGGCGGATGACAACACAATCCCAACGGCCACCGCCGTTGCTACCGATTGCATGATATTCCGGCTCAGGGTCGAGGCATAAAAACTGATCAATGAAATGCTGATGAAGATGGGGGCGGAAAAAACGGCAGCCCAGATTGGGAAACTTGGTAAATCGGCTCTTGCGCCGGGTGTGCTGACCCCTCCGCCAAACAGAACGCCCGCACCGATCGTGCTGCCCATCCCCTCCGCCACCCAAAGCAGCAGAGAGCTTAAGCAGCCGCTCAACACCATTACCACCAGCAATTTGATCACAAACTGCACCCGGCTGGACACCGGCAGGCACAAATGCCCCTCCATCGTGCCCAAGCGCCGCTCATCGGCTACGTTCAGACTGCTCGTAACCACCGGCACGATGAACCAGATCCCGCCGAACATCTCCAATACGGTCTCAACTAGGGGATTTTCGATGGCTCCATGTGTGGCTTTGCGAATCAGGACAATCCCAAGATGCAACAGGAACAATGCGCCCATTCCCAAAATCGCAATCTGTTGCAGTTTTAGCTCCTTCCAAAACAATGCCCGAATGGGACGGAACGGCCGGGTCGTCGCCTCCGACGCCGTGCGGGACGATTGCCAGGCGGGCAGGGTGACTTCCCCGCCTGTCCACGCCGCCTCCTGGGCCTTACGAAACAGCCGCCAGGCCCACCAAAATCCCATCACGGAGTAAGCGATAAATGCGATGGATATCGTCAAAGTTGTTGCGCCCTTCCAATCGAGCACCACCAGCATCACGACCGGAACGAGCAGGGCAAACCAGAACGCCGCCACCATCTGCCGCAACAGCAACGTCGCCCACAGTCCGCTTGCAAGGATGACGAACGCGGCTAATAACAGGAGTCCTGCCGCGAGCAGATCGGCCGCGACGTTGCGTGTGAACCATGAAAAGTTCCCGGCCTTGAACGAATAATTCACCGCCCACGAAACCAGAAAGCCCAACCATACTGTCGCGATCGCCCCGGCCAGGACGCCGACTTTGGTCCGCCAGATGCGGACGCGTGTCAGCGGTTGGGCCAGCATCAGGGGAAATGTGTTCATGCCGAACTCGCGGCCAAACGACGACAACGCCATCATCAGGGTCCCAAAGATAAGAGCCACACACATGATGAATTCAGCGCCGCTTTCCTGTGTTGGCAGCAGCCACAGAGGAATCACCGCCAGCAACATCGCCATGGCATAAGCGGGCCGCAACAGCCGGATTTCTTTCGCCATCAGCGGGTTCATGCTTTTGCCCTCGCCAGCGTTCCCGCCGCTACAAAAATTTCCTCCAGCGACAGCGAACGGCACTGAAGTTCGTCCGGTTTCCGGGCGCGAAGTTGATCCAGGATGAAATCGCGCTTGCCGTCCACCAATATCTCCAAGTCCCGGCCCGACTCCCGCACGCTCAATGCTCCGCTCAGGTCCAGCCCGGCGGGCGGCTGCGCAAATGACGCCCGGATTTTCTGGAAACGGTCTCTCGCCGTGTCCGCCGGCATGGTTAACAGTTCCTTCCCCTTTTCGATGATGGTGAATTCGTCAATAAGCCCCTCGAACTCGCCGATGAGATGCGTCGAGACAAAAACCGTGCGATGCTCGGGATCGGTGGAGTGGTAGGCTCCGATGACGGTCTCGATGAACTCCCGCCGCACGATCGGGTCCAGTCCAGACGTGGGTTCGTCCAGTACGAGCAGTTCCGGTTCCGGGCAGACGGCGCCAATCAACGCCAGTTGCGTCTTCTGGCCCTTGGAGAGATGGCTGGCCTTTTGTGTGGGATCGAGTTGAAACCGTTTCAGCAAATCCTTCTCCATGTCCTTGTTCCAATGCCGGCGAAAAGACGCCAGGAATTGCAGCGTCTCGGATACCGTCATCCACGGATAAAACGCCACCGAATCCGGCACGTAGCACAGGCGCGATTTCACCGCCACCTCCTGCTTCTGTGGGTCCAGGCCGAAGACGCGCACGGTGCCGGAACCGGGCTGGAGCAAATTCAACAGACACTTGATCGTCGTGGTCTTGCCCGCGCCGTTCCGCCCAAAGAACCCGTAACAACGCCCCGCCTGGACGCTCAGGCTCAATCCGTTGACGGCCTCCACCTTCCCGTAACGGCGGGCCAGGTTGTTGAGTTCAATTACTGTCGTGTTGGTTTCCATGGCGTTGTCCTTGTTCGGCGATTTCACTTTCCATCCCCCTCGGCCCGGGCTTTGCGCTCGAAATAATCCAGTCGCTCCTTGCTCAGTGCTAGGAACTTTTCGCGGTCCACCTGAAGGTGATGGGCCATGACCACCGCTTCATCAATCTCCGCCTGCAACAGCTGTTTGCGGACCGGATCGCTGAAAGGGGATTTGTTTCGCTTCACAAAATAGCCCTTGCCCGGAATGGTCTCGATGATTCCCTGGCCCTCCAGTTCCGCGTACGCCTTGGCGATGGTGTTGCGGTTGATGCGCAGTTCCTCGGCCAGCGGGCGCAGTGCCGGCAGTGCTTCGCCGGGCTGCAATCGTCCGCACGCCGCCGCATAACGGATCTGGTCGGCCAGTTGCAGGTAAACCGGCTTGCCCGCCTGAAAATCCACTTGAAAAATCATACCATCGCTTTAACTGTCATAGGACAGTATGACAGATGGCCCGCCGTGTCAACTTTCTTTTTTAATTTCAGTTGTTGGCCCGGAGATATTCACTGGCGCATCTTGACACTGCCCCCCGATTGCAACTCGGTAGGAGCGCGGCGTTTACGCCGCTTCATTGTTCGGAAGCCCACCGGCCAATTGTTTTGCTAGAGCTATTGATTACGCTGAAGCGGCCTAAAGGCCGCGTGCCGGGGCAGTGCGAGGATGCGCCTGATATTCACTGCCGCGCGGCTTCGTGGTTGACAGCAACAACCCGGCGTGCGTCTTTATTGCTGGTTCTTAAAACGGATGAAAGCCTCACGCCCAAACTTGTCGGGAATTTACAATTTCCGCGCCATCGGCAACAAACTTGGCACCGCCGGCCAGCCCACCGAGGCGCAGTTTCAGTTGGTCCGCAGGGCTGGCTTCAAGGCGGTCATCAATCTCGCCCTGCCTACTTCAGACAACGCCATTCCCAACGCGGGCAGCGTCGTCACCGGCCTCGGCATGTCCTACGTGCATATCCCGGTGGATTTCAAAGCCCCCGCTTCCCAGGATTTTCAGGCTTTCTGCCAGGTTATGAAAGCCTTCAATGATCGGCCGGTTTTCGTCCATTGCGCCGCCAACATGCGCGTGTCCGCGTTCGTATTTCTCTATCGCGTCTTGCGTCAACGCGTCGCTCGGAGCAGGGCCGAACGCGACCTGCACGCCATCTGGCGGCCCGATGAAATCTGGAGCCGGTTCATCCAGGAGCAACTCAAGGGTCCTGGTTCCGCAGCCTGAAAAACAGCGCTCAACTTCTCTTCGCCCGGGTTAAACAACACCAAACACACTGCTTTACAGCGCGTGCGTGTCGGACTAGAGTGCCTTCATGGCTCCGGAATACGATGCGACAGAGTTTGTGGACAGCGATTTTCAAGCCGCGCACAAGGCGGCCCGCGCCGGCACCACCAGTGCCTCCAGCAACGTGAATCGCGCGCCGTCGCGCGAGGAAGTCGATTCAAGGGTCGGCGAGGCGCAGCAAAAACTCGCCGAACTCAAGCGTGTCCAGGAGGAGTTGGAACGTGAACGCGCGAGCCTCGAGGAAACCCGCCGCCGCCAGATTGAATTCCAGACCGGCCGCCAGGAAACCATCCAGAGCCTCACCCGCGGCATCGGGTTGCTCACGGAGGCCGAGTTCGCCTCCCGCCGGGACGCCGAGCAGATGGCCAAGTCTCTGGCCGGCATGCGCGAGGCCCTCGCCAAGGTCGAAGCCACCAACGAGGAAGGCTGGAACCGGGAGAACTTTACCGTGGAACTCACCCGCGCCCTCACCGCCATCGAAAATGCCCGGATGGAATGGAACGCCGCCCGTCTGAAATTTTCCATATTGTCCGGCGTCCTCAATGACGAAACCGCCGGCACCACGGGCACCGGTGAATCAACCCGGGACTTGCTTGCGGGCCGCAGCTTTGGTGAGCTTTGCAAACTGGGCCTCGCCCTGACCTGGCCGCTGGCCATCGTCGCATTACTCGCGCTCGGTGCGCTGGGCCTGCTCCTGGCGGATTTGATGCGGATGCGACACTAAGTCAAAGGTTTTTCACGCATGGGATGGTTCAAG
>Ga0207001_1067_pt1 | contig 11612 bp, 7 predicted proteins | sample Alteio_BWMinCont_91_FD_153481 | JGI IMG/M metagenome (GOLD analysis project Ga0207001, IMG submission 153481) | Enriched cells from forest soil in Barre Woods Harvard Forest LTER site, Petersham, Massachusetts, United States -... | ecosystem: Environmental > Terrestrial > Soil > Temperate forest >... | reverse complement strand
ATTAAAATGATTATCCGCAACCCCTACATCTAAAAATACCGCGCCGTTTATATTACCATACAAGTGATGCTGTAACTCGACACTACCGATTTTCAAATATCTACCTGGGCCAAAATGTGTGAGCGAAAATCCGCGTACACTATCTAAACCGCCCGCGAAAAATTGCAAAGACAAGGGAAATTTTGCATAGTCATGCACGGATGTGTAGCCCAAATCACCGCGTAAAATTACCCGGCTCGATTCAGTCGGACTAAAAATATATTTCGCGCGCAATTGGGCTTGCGCAAAGGTCACGGAAGACCAAATGCCTGTTGTAGCGGCTCGTAAATGAAAATCAATTTTATGGCCGAAACGCGTATTAATTAAATCGTCGGCTTTCAAATGGGAGATCTCAAAGTTAGGGTACAACACATGACTGTTATGTGAGGGATGATTAGTAATATTAAAATGTTCTTTCAAATAACTCAGATTAATATTAGTTTTCCAATTACCTAAGGTTTTCATATAACCCACGGATAATGTTTTTGAAATACTGTTACCGTTTTTTCGGAGAAAATTTCTGGGTGTTAGCGCCAATAGAATATTGCTCGTTTAACGGATCTTTTCCTGGAATAACATATTGCGCCGCAAAGCCGCCCAACACTTTCGATAATTTCATCTGCAAGTCTGCATGATGGCCAAAGCGGTTAAGATGTCGAAACTTCGCATCCAATGTTAAACGTGCGCCTGTAAATGTACCATAACCTATGCCTGCGTTATATTGCTGACCTTTATTGGGTTTGAGCGTGATATCAATAGGGACGGCATCATGAGGGGCTTGCTGCAATTCGGGCGTTACGGCAACGGCACTAAAATAGTTAGTATTATTGAGGTTTTGTTGGAGCTGCAATAGTGTTTGACTCGAAAAGGCTTGGCCTTCTTTAAAATTCATATAACGACGCAAAAAACTTTCTGAAAAAGTATCTTGATTAAAATGCACAGGCCCAAAATAATAACGCTCACGCGTATTAAAATGGAGAATAATCGTCGCGGTATTGGTTTCTAAATTAATTTTAATAAGCTGTTCGTCAAAATACGCTTTCAAATAACCTTCTTCACTGGCCACTTGAAAAAATTGCTGTTTGGCTTTTTCGTAATTTTCGGTCTCAAGAACCTGTCCGGGTTTTATCGGTAAGTCATTCAGGCATTGACGCAAGGCAGCATTATCGACGCCAGGCCCACTGAGATTCGCATCGATATGTTGAATCTTCAACGGCGGGCCCAAGTCGATGACATAGACCGCAGTCCATGTCTTGCCTTTGCGGGTTAAATAGGAGCGGCTAATATGCGCTTTAAAAAAACCGTAGGGCTTAATGGCTTGTTCGATATTTTTAGGGCCATTTTTATAAAATGCTTGTGCATCGTCAAAAGTAGGATGATCGCCGTATTCTTGTTTTATGATGGCAAACCGATCTTCAACGTTTTTAAGAATAGGATTGGGTAAACCCAAAAATTTGGCTGTGAGTATCTCAGTATCCGCCCAGGTGGGGGATGAAATGAAATAAATACCAATAGCAGCTATGAGTAATTTTCTACGTGTTTTCATGATTTAAAATGATATTTTTGCACGGTTAATAGCGGCTCTTATCTTAGCAGATACCAATAAGTATTACCTGAAAAATATTATTGCGTTATCAATCAATAGTTTAAGTGGCTGCGGATTTGCTTTGCTAGCTTTAGAATTCTGCTATAATGCCTCGCATTTATATTGAGCGAACCACGATGAAAGGTTTAAAGATAGGGCATGCCACTAACACGCAGCGGCAAACGGGTGCATCGATTTTTATATTCGAAAACCCGGCTGTAGGCGCATACCATTTATGTGGTGCCTCGCCCGCCTCGCATGAATTAAACACGCTAGAATTAGATGCCAATGTCACGCAAGTGAACGCTCTCGCATTTTTGGGTGGCAGCGCATTTGGCTTAAACGCCGTGGCAGGGGCAATGCAATGGCTGAAAGAACGTCATCAGGGTTGGCCTACCGCGCACGGTTGTGTGCCTATTGTGCCCGCCGCTGCAATTTATGATTTTGCTCTGGGAGAAGCTTTGCCGCCTACCCAAGAAGAAGTGTATGCAGCGTGTGAACTTGCCACTGAAAATAATGTTGCGGCGGGGAGAGTCGGTGCGGGGACCGGTGCATCAATAGGCAAATTAGCGGCGCATGCGTCCCGTATGACAGGCGGCATAGGCTGCGCTGAAATTTTTTTGCCGGATGGTGTCTCTGTTTTGGTGTATGCTGTCATCAATAGTGTGGGTGATGTGCGCGATCGTGAGGGTAAGATTATTGCGGGAGCGCGTCAATCGAATGGTGAATTTGTTGACTGCGAAAAATTTTTGTTGGCAGGCAATGATGAAAAAGTATTACTCTGTGCCAATACGACATTAATTGCGATTTTTACCAATGCTGCGTTTTCAAAAATAGAATTAAAGCGCATTGCAAAAATGGCAGTAGCGGGTATGGGGCGTGCTATCTCGCCTATTTTTACGCGCTATGATGGTGATATCATTTTTAGTTTTTCACTTGGCAATAAAAAAGCATCGGAATTAGTTGTCGGTACGTTAGCCGCTTCTGTCACGCATCTTGCTATCATGGATGCGGTTAAAGATTCGATTTCATTATAAGGAAGATATTATTATGCATCATCGTCGCGTTGCTGGCATTCAAATGACCTCAACACAGGATCTGACTGAAAATTTAAACGATGCTAAGCGGCGCATTGAAGAAGCGGTCGCGCAACGCGCAGAATTGGTTGTGTTACCCGAAATGTTTGCAACGATGGGTATGGATGAGGCGGGCAAAGTAAAACATCGTGAAGCCATAGGTCAAGGTCCAATCCAAGATTTTTTACATACGCAGGCGCGCAGACATGGTATTTGGATTGTGGGTGGTACGATACCGATTAGTATTAGCGGTGAGACTAACAAAGTGCGTGCAGCCTGTCTTGTTTATAATGATCAGGGCGAAGTTTATGCGCGTTACGACAAGATTCATCTTTTTGACGTGCAGTTACGCGCAAGTCAAGAAGCCTATGCCGAGTCTAAAATGATTGAGCCAGGTGATGCGGTTGTTGTCATCCCAACGCCTTTTGGCAAAATGGGTATAGGCGTTTGTTACGATATACGCTTCCCAGAATTTTTTCGTCAAATGCAAGAAAAGGGCGTGGAGCTTATCGTACTGCCCGCTGCTTTCACTTATACAACGGGTGTTGCTCATTGGGACATTCTAGTGCGTGCACGTGCGATTGAAAATTTAGCGTACGTGGTGACAGCTTGCCAAACCGGCACTCACCCTAACGGTCGAAAAACATTTGGGCATAGCATGATTGTCAATCCTTGGGGGGAAGTGAAAGCCGTGTTGCAGCTAGATGCGGGCGTCGTTGTGGCCGATATTAATTTAGCTGATATGGCGCAGGTTAGGGCGGATTTTCCGGTGTTGACGCATAGGAAGTTTTAAATTGTATTTGCAGCACAGCAATTTGTCATTCCCGCGAAGGCGCATAGGCGTCAACTTAAGCAAAAGACTCCGTCATTGCGAGGCTGCGAAGCGCTTAGCCGCGGCAATCCAGGCTTGTCTCAGCTTAAGGTCACTGTTTTTTGCGTGACCGAGGCACCTGGATTGCCACGGCTAAGCGCTTCGCAGCCTCGCAATGACGGAGTCTTTTGCTTAAGTTGACGCCTATGCGCGAAGGCGGGAAACTATTCTGAAATTATCACGTTTATTTAATCAATAAGGAGCTTAACATGTCACTAAAAAATACTATGTGTATATCCTTCCTTCGCGGGAATGACAGTGAAACCTAAGCTGTGTTAAAGTATTAGCATTATCACTAAACCCCCAGAGAAACCTATGAAAGTCGATTTGTTGACTTTAGTGAAAAATGCTAAAATTTTTTCGGCCTTGAATGATAAGGCCATTAAAAAAATTCTCAGTCAGTCTAAAAAAGTTCATTTAAAGAAAAATGATTGTTTATTTAAACAAGGTGACTTCAGTACCGATCTCTATGTGTTGATTTGCGGTAAGCTAGTCGTCACGGTCAAGCCAGATCGCAATCCAATCAAATTTATTCGTGAAATCTTACCCGGAGACACCGCAGGTGAATTAGGCGCTATTTCGCATGAGCCGCGTTCAGCTACCATTAAGGCACTAGAGAAATCTATTTTGCTTCGCATTACTTACGAAAACTTTCGTGATCTGTGTGCTGAATATCCTTCGGTTATTTTTCGTATTCTAGATATCTTGACGGAACGGTCACGGAATTTAATTCAACATATTTCATCTGATAAACCTGAACGAAAACACATTGCAATATTGCCCGCTAATAAAAAAGTTTCCATTGCGCAATTCACCGAAAAAATGCAGACAATGTTAAAAGACATTCCAGGAATCGCATTTATATCCGATTACGATCGTGTTTTGCGAAAGGAAACACAAAAAACATTTCGAGAACATGTAGAAGAGCTATCGAGTCAAAACAACTTTATTTTTTATTTGTTAGCGTTGCATAAAACCGATCTTGCAAAAATTTGTTTAAGTAAAGTTGATATGATTTATGTTATTGGTTCGGGGGATTCCAATGCCTATTTAAATGACTATACCCGAAAAATTATTCATGATGATGAGTTTACCTACAAGGCAAAACCCGAATTAATTTTATTACATAGTAAGAAAAAAAAGTTTCCACATCAAGCTGCCGCTTGGCTTAAGCTGGGCAAGTTTGGTTTTAATCACCATGTTCGCTACGCTCAGGATGCGGATTGGCAGCGCATTATTCGCTTTATGACCGGGAAAGCAATTGGTGTCGTGTTAGGCGGCGGCGGAATAAGAAGTTGGGCGCATATCGGCGCTATTAAAGCAATTTTAGAATCCGGTTTTCCGATTGATGCCATTGGTGGTTCGAGTGCGGGCGCAATTGTAGGCGGTTATTACGCGCTTAACGAAACTTATGAGGATGCGCGTCAACAGTTGCAGGAGTTATCTGTTGCAACGAACCGGTCTATCGCGGTTACTAACTTGACTTACCCTGCGGTTTCATTTTTTAACGGCAAAGATTATACGGAAAAACAAAAAGACATGTTTGGCAGCATTAAAATTGAAAATTTGTGGCTGCCTTTTTTTTGCGTCACCTGTAATTTATCGAGAAACACCCAAGTTGTGCATCGCCGCGGATATCTTTGGCGAAAAATTCGTGCAAGTACCGCAGTGCCTGGTATTTTCCCTCCCGTTGTTATTCATAACAAAATTCATGTTGATGGCGGCATCATTAATAACTTGCCAGTTGATGTTATGAAAAATATAACGAATAGTTTTAGTATGATTATCGCCGTGCAATTGATACATCATGACGTGGATGATACAAATTATACCTTCCCGCCTATTTTACCCTTTACGGTAACCGTGCTTTCCAAACTCCATATTGCCTATAAAAATTATAAATTCCCGCCGTTTGTCGATACTTTCTTGCGGGCATTATTGGTAGGTTCTTCCGTTAAGCAGCGTGAGAATAGTTTAATGGCAGACATCTTAGTGGCTCCGGATCTTTCTGATTATAGTTTACTTAAAATTGATAAAAATCAAGAAACAGAAATAATGGAAATAGGCTACAAAACCACGATAAAAGCCATCAAAAAATGGCATAGCAAGCAGGCAATCAAGAAATGATGGCTGCGCTTTGTCCACGCTACAAGCTGCGCGGGATGACAAGTTGAACAGCAAGGGAATGTAAGATTTATGAAACGGATTAAAAAATTCTTTCGAATATTTGGACCTGGTGTTGTAACAGGAGCCGCAGATGATGATCCTTCGGGAATTGCGACCTATTCTCAGACGGGTGCGCAATTTGGTTATGGACAGTTATGGACGGCAGTTTTTATGTTGCCCTTACTTGTGGCGGTACAAGAAGCCTGCGCGCGCATAGGCGCTGTTTCCGGGAAAGGGCTTGCCGGCGTCATCAAAGAACATTATAGCAAAAAAGTTTTATATGTTGCAGTTATGCTGCTACTGATTGCAAACACCATCAACATTGGCGCAGACATTGGCGCAATGGCGGCAGCCGCCAATCTTATCATTCCCATTAACTTTGTCATTCTAACGTTATTTTTTACAGTGATTATATTAGTATTACAAATATTTGTTTCTTATAGAGTGTACGCCAATTTTTTAAAATGGTTATGCCTTTCTCTCATTGCCTATCCCGTTTCGGTATTTATAGTCCATGAACCATGGTGGAAAATTATTAAAGCCACTTTTGTTCCGTATTTCGAATTCAATTTTGATTTTTTATTTATTATTACCGGTGTCTTAGGTACGACCATAACGCCCTATTTATTTTTTTGGCAAGCTTCAATGGTTGTGGAAGAAGCACGGGAAAGATCTGCAAATAAGAGTGGCAGTAAACCACGAGTAAGTTGGCTATTGATAAGAAGATTACGTATCGATAATTTTGTGGGTATGCTTTTTTCTGAGATTGGCACTTGGTCAATTATCGTAGTGACCGCGACGGTATTACACGCTAATGGTATCACTGACATTAAAACGTCGGCTGACGCAGCTCGGGCTTTAGAGCCTCTGGTGCAAACCTTTCCGCATGCGGGCTATTTAGCAAAACTTATTTTTTCTATTGGGATTATTGGACTTGGACTGCTTGCTGTTCCTGTTCTTGCGGCGTCATCAGCTTATGCCTTGAGTGAAGCATTTAATTGGAAAGACGGATTAAATTTAAAATTCAAAAACGCTCTTGGTTTTTATGGTGTGATTACGCTATCTACGCTACTTGGGCTGATGATTAATTTTGTTGGTATTGACCCCATAAAAGCACTGGTTTATTCCGCCGTATTAAATGGCGTTATTGCCGTTCCTCTTATTTTTCTCATTGCATTAATTGCAAAAAATAAGAAAATAATGGGTGATTATAAAAGTAAAGCGCTATCTACTATTGTAGTTGGGATAACGTTTGTTGGAATGTTTATTTCTGCCGTTGCGATGATTTATACTTTTTTTAAAGGGTAAAGGATAATGGTAAATAGAAATAACAAAAGAGCATTAACCTTATCCCTAGGCGCACTGGGTGTGGTTTATGGTGATCTTGGCACTAGCCCTCTTTATGCGTTACAACAAACCTTACCGAGTGAAGCCATTACGCCGGATAACATTTTTGGCGTATTATCCATTGTGTTTTGGTCTCTCATCTTAGTGATATCGACTTGTTATGTGAGTGTTTTTTTACGTGCAGATAATGACGGTGAAGGCGGTGTGCTGGCTCTGTTGTCACTTCTTAAAAGAAAAGACAAAAAATTTCCGCGGTGGCTTTTTTTAACGGGGATAGTCGGCGCGGGGTTGCTCTTGGGAGATGGCATGATTACGCCCGCCATTTCTGTCGTGAGTGCAATGGAAGGTTTAAAAGTGATTTCGCCGCATTTTTCTCACTTGATCGTGCCAATTTCCTTCTCTATTTTGTTAATGCTATTTCTGTGCCAACGCTTGGGTACGGCTAATATTAGCTTTTTTTTCGGACCCATTTTATTGTGCTGGTTTATTACCATAGGCCTTCTCGGTGGGATTGCTATCTTTCATAACCCAACCGTACTTTATGCCATTAACCCTTATTATGCATTTGAGTTTTTTTACCATGGTGGTTGGCATGCTTATCTGTTATTAGGCGGGATTTTTTTAACGATAACGGGAGCGGAAGCGATGTATGCTGATTTGGGTCATTTCGGTCGCGACCCCATTCGTTTAGGATGGTTTGCTGTTGCACTTCCTGGGTTGTTGCTGAATTATTTTGGTCAAGGGGCTAATTTGTTGCGCTCACCTGAGGCGATTAGCAATTTGTTTTATACGCTTGCACCGGATTGGTTTTCGTATCCATTATTGATTCTGGCAACGATCGCCACCATTATCGCATCACAAGCTGTTATTACCGCCAGCTTTTCTCTGGCAAGACAAGCTATCTTGTTAAATGTCTGTCCGCGTTTAGCTATTGTTCATACCTCTTCGGCTGAAACGGGACAAGTCTATGTTCCTCAAATTAATTTTATTCTAGCCATAGGGACACTTTCCTTGGTGTTAATATTTAAAAGCTCGGATAATCTGGCGGCAGCTTTTGGAATGGCGGTCAATTTAGTGATGTTAATTGTCGCTATATTGGTGATGTGTGTTGCACGTGTAAGTTGGAAATGGTCGCTGACAAAAATCTTCATGGTCTTCTCGCTGGTTATATTCATTGACTTGGCATTTTTGGGCGCGAACCTGCATAAAATTTCTCAGGGCGCATGGATTCCTCTCGTGTTTGCTATGGTAGCCAGTATCGTCATGATTACCTGGCAAAAAGGGGTTGCGTTGTTACGCACTTCTTTTTATATGAAAAAAAAATCCTTACCCGGTATCTTCAAACAATTAGACCATTCAAAATTAAATTACTTGGAAGATTTAACCACGGTATTTATTACTGACCCCTATGACAACAGCGGCGGGAGTTTTCTTAATTATATTGAATTGAATCGTATCTTGCCTAAACAGGTGTTAATTGTCAGTATCGTTATTGAAAACTACCCTTATGTCACTGAAAAAAAATGCTTTGAGCTAACTAAGCTGACCAAGGGGGTTTATAACCTCATTTTGCATTATGGCTTTATGCAAGTTATTAATATTCCCGCCACGTTAGTGTTGGGTGAAAAAATGAAAGTTTTTCCTTTTAGGTTTGATGCAAACGCAGCGACTTTTTTAGTGGAAATGATTAATATCGTTATGACTAAGCAAAGATACCCGCATTTATTTTATTGGCAGAAAAGATTATTTGGCTTTTTGCTGCATAACGCTGCGCTGGATGTTGAGTTTTACCGATTGCCCTATAATCGAACGATTGCAATAGGGGCCTACTGTGAAATTTAAGGCGAAAGATGTTAAAAGCGCATAAAAATGCTAGAGTTTCCCCATTATGACCCTCAGAGACTATAATTTATGTTAGCTAGTGCTTTTTCTTTCAAATTTATCATTCTTTATATTTACATTATTTCAGCCGCCTACACCCAATTTCGTGGAAAAGTGAGGCTGAAGTTCATGCGCCAGCTGATTAATCATTCCACCTTAATGGCCCCTATTAACGCCCTTATGTACCTCTTCTCAGCGGTGCCTAATAAACCCTACTATGAGGTCAAAGACTTCCCTGAACTCACTGTATTAGCCGACAACTGGCAAATTATTCGTGTGGAGGCTGAAAATCTCGTTAAAGCAGGCTATATCAAGGCTTCAGACAATAATGACGATATGGGTTTTAATTCCTTTTTTAAGCGCGGCTGGAAGCGATTTTACTTAAAATGGTATGAAGATTTTCTGCCTTCGGCAAAAGCCCTATGCCCTGATACGGTAAAGCTTTTAAAAGACATACCGGGCATCAATGGGGTTATGTTTACCTTGTTACCCAAGGGTGGCCAGCTAAAACCGCACCGTGACCCTTACGCGGGTTCTTTGCGTTATCATTTAGGGCTGGTAACCCCAAACTCAGAAAAATGCCGAATTTATGTGGATGGCATTGCCTATCATTGGCGTGATGGCGAAGCGGTGATGTTTGACGAAACCTATATTCATGCCGCAAAAAATGAAACCGATATGGATCGCATTATTTTATTCTGTGATATTGAGCGACCGATGCGTAATCGCGTAGCGACATGGATCAATCGGTTTTTCTGTCGATACATTCTGTCTGAGTCTGCAACCCAAAACTTAGCATCAGATCGTGTGGGTGCTTTGAATCGGATTTATAAATATTACTATCATCTTTCAGCTTATGTTTTGCGTTTAAAGAAAGCCAATAAGTTGGCTTATCAAGTTCTGCAATATGCCGGCATTGCAGGTTTAGTATACTGGGTTTTTATACGTTGAAGCCGGATGAGGGTGATGACGTGGCACGTGTTAGAGCGAAGTATGTCTCAGTTCTTAACCTAATCTTTTTTCCCAAGAAAAACCAAATCATCTCAATCAAGCACATGCCACGTCATTACCCTCAATCAAACATATGCCACGTCATCACTCTCAATCAAGCACGTGCCACGTCACCACCCTCATCCGGCCTAGCGGCCACCTTCTCCCAAAGCACTGCGTTGGGAGAAGGGTCTTTGTGGCGGGATATTAAGGGGGTTAAGGGTCAAATTTAATCTTGGGAATTATATAACCTAGCCATTTTGGCATATACCAGTTCCATCCTTGCAGTATTCTCATGGTGGCAGGTACCAGCAGCATACGAATAATAAAAGCATCGACGAAAACGGCTACCGCGATCCCTAAGCCAAATGCTTTGACCATCAAAATATCGGCAGACATAAAAGAAAAGCAAATTCCTATCACGATGATCGCCGCACTTGAAATGATTTTCCAGCTGCGATCGATACCCATGATAATACTCCTGTTGGTATCATGAGTGTGTTCGTAAAATTCTTTGATGCGCGTCAGCAAAAAAACTTCATAATCCATCGAAATCCCAAACAAGGCACAGAAAATAATAATCAACAAACTAATATCTAACATACCCTGCGGCTCAAAATTAAGTAGATGATGCAAATGGCCTACCTGAAAAACCACGACTAATACGCCATAGCTTGCGCATAAGCTTAATACGGTGGTGATAATGGCTTTTAAGGGCAGAATCACCGAGCGCAACAACACTAATAAAACTAAATAGGTGAAGCCAACAATCCATAAAAACGCAAAAGGAAATATGTGCGAAATACTTTTTAACACATCAATGGTGTTAACCGAGGTCCCCGTGACTTCTAAAGTTAAATTGCCGCCCGGATGCATGGCACGTAAATGTTTGATGAAGGCCGTTGTGGTCGGAGAGTTACTCATATACTTGCTAATGATGGTTATAACGGTCAGATTACCATCGGTAGTCGTTTTTAATAAATTTTCTATGCCGGAGGGCAGATGATCAAGATGGGTATACATCATTTGATACTGTTGTTTTGTCATGCTGGAATTAATGCTGACAATGCTGTGAACTTCGGCCACCGCTGGATTGTTTTTCAAACGCTTTGCAAAGTTGTAGAGATGACCAATATTTTTTTCGGTCAAAATGGTTTTATCGGGTGTCTTGATGAGAATTAAAATCGGCGCCAACTTACTTTCGCCAAATTCCGTTTTGAAAGTATCAAATACTTGGCGGCTTTGCATGGTTGGCGGCAAGATGCGAAAATCAGAAATGCCAAATTTGGCGTGCAAGAAGGGATAGCCTAACGTTAATAAAATAATCAACGTTGAGAAGAAAAAGATAAACGGTCTTTTTACCACTTCGGTTACCAGCAGATACCAACTACTGTGTTTGCGTAACTCTACTTTACGGATAGGAACAATAGAAAAACGATTAATGCCATTTTTTACCACCGCTAAAATTGCGGGAAGTAGAATTAATGCTACCGTCACGGATACAAATACCGCAGCTAGACCGCCGACACCCACTGAAAACAAAATATTGATGGGAAATAATAGCAGAGCACTTAAGCTGACAAATACGGCCAAACCGCTAAAAAATACGGATTTTCCTGCGGTGGTTTGTGTAATGGCAAGGGCAACATCGGGCGGA
>Ga0207001_1066_pt1 | contig 11648 bp, 12 predicted proteins | sample Alteio_BWMinCont_91_FD_153481 | JGI IMG/M metagenome (GOLD analysis project Ga0207001, IMG submission 153481) | Enriched cells from forest soil in Barre Woods Harvard Forest LTER site, Petersham, Massachusetts, United States -... | ecosystem: Environmental > Terrestrial > Soil > Temperate forest >... | reverse complement strand
TGATACCAATCCGGGAGAGGATGTTGGCTGACGGATTTTTGTGTGGGTTCATATTTTTGTATGGATGCATTGGTGTTAAGTGTAAATAAAAAGCTCAGTAGCAGGGCTTTGCTGAGCAAGATGAGTGCTTTTTTCATTGATCTGTGCCTTTTGTGTGTGTTTATGAGCGGAGCATTATACATGATAATGATTGTTTTTGTTGCATGTAGAAAAAGGGAGGCGTTAAAGATATTTATAAGGATATTTTTTAAATTTAAATTAAGCCCTCAAAAGAGTCCCGCTGTTACGGTGTCTACCCTGATTACTTGAAAATAAGCAGATTTATGCTATCATAATTTGATATCAGATGGAAAAAATGGACGATGAATAAAACACATCAAAATACACTGGAGGCTATTTTTCGAAAGCCGGTTCCTGTGAATCTTGAATGGCGACGAATAGAATCGCTATTTAATGCCGTCGGCGCGAGAACTATCGAAGGAAATGGCTCAAGAGTAAGGTTTGAGCTTAATGGTAAAGAATACATTCCTGTCAAATGGACACAACAAGGTCTTAACCTGAAAGTGGTTATTTCAAAAGCCGATGGCATTCCAAAAGAACATGCATTGGTGTTAAAAATTGAATTGTAAGCAACATAATAACTTTATGCAGCGCGGACAAAATAGATTGTCTGCGCTGCAATAAATTTTTTTATAAGATCACACAACAGCAAGGATCTTCTGGAGCAGCCTCATCTGGTCGTGCAGCGTGCATCAATCGTTCTTCTAATTCTTTCGCTCTGACAACGCGAGCCGCTTTACTTTCACCAAACATTGTACTGCCATGACCGGAAGACGGCGGAAAATGCGCTTCGTATGGCGGTGGTAAATCAGCTGCTGCAGAATGATGATCAGGTGAAAATGGAGCCGGTGGAGCAGAAGGAGCCGGTGGCGCTAATGGAGAAGGCGCAGCGGATTTTCCTTTTGGACTATGATCATGATCTTCGCCAGCCACTTCTAAGGGTTTAACATCCTTGCAAGGAAATCTCATCTCACGCTTATCATTATAAATCCAGGCATGAGGATGCTCTTTAGCCACATCTTTATGCTCAGCGCCATCATGATAAAACGTGTTCTTATTAACTTGTCCATGAATGTCGCGAATAGGAACAGTATGTGTGTGATACAAACCACCATGAACAGGATAATGATTAAAAATATTAAATCGAAAATGACTGCCATCAGCTAATTGCACTGCGCCATGCTTATGAGCATGCGAGGAATGGGCATCATGATGATGATCTTCTTTTTCATCATCAGAATGATCGTCTTCATGGGGATTTTCCATCAGTTTTCGTTGTGACATAGCTCAATTCCTCTTTTTTTGTTTAAAAAGACCCCATTATAAGCAGACTATCACTCAGATCTCAAGGCCTGAATTGGATCTAATTGCGACGCTTTATAGGCTGGATAAAAGCCAAAGAAAATACCAGTTGCCACTGACACTGTAAAGCCTATCAACGGCGGCAACAAAAACAACATGAACTGCCAGCTTTGAAAAAGCGCAATAATATAAGCAATAATAATGCCAATAATAACGCCCAGCGTACCGCCCACCAACGATAACATAATGGCTTCCACCAAAAACAAAGACCGAATATCCCTGGAACATGCACCAACAGCAAGACGAATACCAATTTCACGTCGACGCTCAACGACGGAAACCAGCATAATATTCATCACACCAATACCACCCACAATCAATGAAATACTACCAATCAACCCAAGAAAAACCGTCAAAATCTGACTTTGTTTTGTCATGCGCACAATCAGCTCTTTTGCACTGCGAACAAACAAACGTTTATTTGCCAAGTGTTGATTCATATAATCGGTCACATGATTTTTCACCTGATCAATGTCTGCATTGGGTGTTAAACGCAAAATAATATTATTCAACGTAGCATATTTACTTAATACGGTAGACGATAAAACAGGAATCATAACGGCACTATCAATCACTGCATACACAAAACTATTTTCCGGCCAGGGCTTGGCAACACCAATGATAGTAAAAATATTTTTACCTACTTGAATTTGCTGTCCAAGCGGATCGGAAAAAGAGCGCTGCTTAATTTGTTCATAAAGACTATGACCTATCACACAAAAAAATTGATATCCATCAAGCGCGGAAATAAAACGGCCTTTTTCCAGCTCAATATGAACGATACGTGCAAAACTATCAGTCACTCCCATTACTGACGCATTCATATCGTGACCGTTATATTGCACGGGGTTATAAAGTTGGGTGTAAGGTGCGACATCACGAATTTGTTTATCGGCAGAAATAATTTGCTGGGCTTGCAATAATGTTAAACTTTCTTGCACACCACTTGATAACTTATGCTCTTCATCCGCTGCATCGCTAATCGTGACGGCTAGCAAATCAGTGCCCAACGTTTTAAATTGTTTGATGGCTTCATTGGTTGCTAACTCACCGCCAGACACCATGGCAACAACAGAAGCAGTTCCGACTAAAACGCCTAACAGTGCTAACACTGAACGAAGTTTAGAGGAAAATAAATTTAGCATGCCTTCTTGTATGTGTGATGTTAATCTCACTGAGTTTTGCACCTTTAAGCTATACTTTTTTTAAAAACACGAAAATTAAAAATTATTTAACAATCTTGCCATCTTTCAACAGCACCACTCTCTGACACTGCTTACTGACTCCCGCATCATGCGTCACAATAACAATGGTACGTTTTTCCTGTTGATGCAAATTCAAAAACAAATCCATCACTTCCTGTCCCGTCTTTGAATCCAAAGAACCTGTCGGCTCATCTGCTAAAATAATATCTGGATCACCCACTAAAGCGCGCGCAATTGCAACACGTTGTTGCTGACCACCTGATAACTGATTCGGCTTATGTTTCGCAAATGTCTCCATCCCCACTTTTGCCAGAAATTTTAACGATTTTTCTTTCGCATATTCTGTCTCATCTCCACGATAAAATAGCGGCAACATCACATTCTGCAATACGTTTAATCGCGGCAAAAGAAAAAAAGACTGAAATACAAAACCAATTTTACGATTACGAATTTGCGCTAATGCTTCACTTTGCAAATGAGACACATCTTCATTATCAAAAAAATAGTGGCCACTTGTCCCGTGATCCAAAAAACCTAAAATATTCATTAACGTCGATTTTCCAGAGCCCGACGCACCCACAATTGCCACCATCTGACCATGCTCTAAGTAAAAATCTATCCCTTTCAATGCGCAAAACTCACTGTCGCCAGAACGATATATTTTAGTGATATTTTGCATGTTAACGAGTAACGACAATGGCATCTCCCTCTTTCAAACCTGACTGAATCACAACAGAGTCTTCTGTTGTTTGTCCTGTTCTTACCAAGACATCGGTTATTTTTTTTGTTTTACTGTCTTTTGCTCGCACATAGGTTTTGCCATTTTTTGTCAAGACAGCGGCAATTGGCACAGAAATTTGTAAGGGACCTTCAATATTAATTTCAACTTTTGCACTCATGCCGGCATGAATGATATTTTGTTGTTGCGTCGTTAATTTTGGTACTACCACTTCAACGGGAAACATTGGCATGCCACCTTGACTGGTTTGTGCCTGCCGATCAATACCTGCAATTTCTCCTTGTAAAATAAAATCGGCAAATGCGGTGCCCGTGACTTTCACTTTTTGTCCAAGCTTTAATTGGTTGATATTAAATTCATTCACATTCACTCGAATGGTCAAACCACTAATATCTCCCACTACACTTAACACATCGCCTTGTTTAACCAAATCACCTTTGCCTACTTTTTTCGTCTCACCCTCTGCTCCATCACCTTTACTGGGCAACAAAATAATGCCAGCAACAGGCGCCAACACTCGTAACTGTTGCAAATCAACTTGCGAGTGCATTGCCTGATTAATTTTTTCGATATTTTCAATCGATAAATCATTCAGCTTCAAACCCTTTACGTCTAATTGCTTGAGCATGACTGTTAGCGCATCGTTAGATTGAACCAATGATAGTTGCGCATTATAAAAAGCAGTTTTTTTCGTTTTGTAATCATCATCTGAAATCAATTCGTTCTTATGCAAAAATTCACTTTCTTTTAACTGACTACTGCTGGTATCAAATTCATTTTTTGCTTTGAGATATTGCATTAATGTATTTTTATATTCTGTTTGGAATTTATCAGAAGATAGCGTAAACAATAACTGTCCTGGCTTGACCGTATCGCCATAATGAAAAAGCGTTTGCAAAATCACGCCTTCTGCAGGACTTGTCACCACAACGGATTTATAAGGCTGCACGATGCCAGAATAAAATAATGTCGTAGAAAGCGGCTTAAGCGAGGCAGTGATAACTTCTTCGTTGCTCGTTACTGCTTTATCAGAAGATCGACAGGATGTCATTAACATCACTAACAGGATGCCTGCAATCGATCCAATTATTTTCTTTACCCGCATTCTCATATACAAAACCTCTACCAATATCGCACTTGAATATCCCACGTCTTTAATGTGCTGCCAATTTGCTGATCTAATGCAACCAGCGCTTTTAAATAATTAATTTTAGCTGCAAGCGTTGCCTGCTCTTGATCAATCAAACGCTGCTGTGCCGATTGCAATTCCAAACTATCAATCAACCCATAGGTGTATTTTTGAAAACTGATTTTATATGTTTTTTTCTGCAAGTCTTCTGCGCTTTCTGCAAAACGTAATGTGCGCTCAGCGCTATAAATTGTATTCCATCCGGTAATTGCACCTGTTTCTTTGCTCCATTTTTCCTGTTTCAATGCAATTTCTGCTTCTTGCAAGGCAATTTTCGCATTGGTTACCGCAAGCTTTGCATTTCTATCATCAATTGGAACCGTTAAATTCAATGCAGCACTTTGATTTTGATTCGCACCATTGACTAAACTATTTGTACCTGCATTAATCCCGCCGCCATTACCACTTCCACCTACTGCATTCACTACTAAATTTAATTGCCAACGCGTATTATCAATAGCACTTTCTAAATTACGTTTTGTAGAACCGTGCAATGTAATTTGAGCGACCTGATACTGAATATCATTTTCTAATGTGCGTCGCTTTGTTTCATTCAGCGTTGGAATAGAATATTTTTTCATTAATGCAGGTACATCAATACTCGTAAAGGTAACCGCTGTATTTGGATCAATACCAATTGCTGTTAATAATGCGTAACGTTCCTGGTCCAAATTATTTTTATCGGATTCTAATTGTGCTTGCGCCTTGGCGGCATCGGCCTGCACTGTCACTAATTCTACGCCTGCCTTGCGACCTGCCTTAATAAATAATTTTGTTTGTTCAACAGAAACTTCCGCACGCTTTAATGCAGCCTGATCAATGGCAATGGTATGCTGCGCAGATACAACATTTAAATAAGCGGTGATCACGCCGGTAACAGTAGTACGTAACGTCCCTTGCACATTCAGCCGACTCACACACTCACTATCCATTGCATTATATAAAGCCGCCTCAACAATAGCTCGACCAAATCCACGAATCAATGGTTGAATGACTTGCAAATTTAAAGCGGGATTGTAATGTCCACTGACATTATTAACGGAGGTTAATGAAACTTGTGTGCCAATGGGCGTATTGAGAGAAACAACGGGTTGCACACCCCAACTTTCTGTTGTTTGCTGACTGCCGCTAACGACTGCACGATTGACTGTTTTTATTGCGGTTAATGCATAATGCGGCTGAAATTGCCATTTCTGTACTTCAAGGGCAAATTTTTGTTGCACATGGCCTAACTGTGCTTGCTGAACATTTGGATTTTCACGAATAGCTAATAATATAGCTTCATTTAATGATAGCGTAAGAGCAAACCCTGCTTTTGCAAAACAAAGAACAAATAAAAAAACAGGAAAGTATAAAAAAAACAATCGACGCATAATTTATTATTTCAACAGTAAATATTTCAGCGTCCTTTCCTATTTAAACTTGCTAAGCCAAGTTTTTCATCACTCCGTTGCGTTCACGTATTCTCTAGACAACTGGCTTTTTCGTTGATGTCTGGCAACGGCCAGATTCACCAGGTGTGTTAAAAGCTCTGTATAACCTATACCAGATGCGGCCATTAATTTGGGATACATACTAATTTGCGTAAAACCAGGGATAGAATTAATTTCGTTAAAGTAAATAGTGTTTGTGCCGCGCTCTAGAAAAAGATCCACTCGCGCCATGCCTTCACATTCTAAAACAGAAAAAATTTCTTTCGCAAATTGCTGCACTTTTTCCAAAATCTCGGAAGATAACTGTGCGGGAATATAAAGTTCAGCACCTTTCTCATCAAGATACTTTGCCGCATAAGAGTAAAACTCATGTTTACCCGTGGGTCGTACTTCACCAACAACGCTAATAATAGGATCTGCGCCATAATCGGCTGACTCAAGAACAGCAACTTCTAATTCAATTGCATCAATGCCTTGTTCAACAATAATTTTCGTATCATATAAAAATGCATCCTGAATGATGGCATCAAAATCCTGCGGATTTTTAACTTTATGCACTCCGACACTGGAGCCCGCATTGGCCGGCTTAACAAATAAGGGATACTGAAGCTGGCTATTGACTAATTCTTTATATCGGTCAGGATTTTTATCCCAGTGGCCGCGTTTAATCACAACAAACGGAGCAACTGCCAGACCTGCATTCATGACTAACCGTTTAGAAACATCTTTATCCATCCCAATGGATGATGACAACACACCACAACCAACATAAGGAACATCTGTTAACTCTAATAAGCCTTGCACGGTTCCATCTTCACATAATGTGCCGTGAATCACCGGAAAAACCACATCAAACATACGCTCTGATTCTGTTTTTTGTGTCGGCATCTGAACAGTTTGTACTTGTTGTAATGTTTTGCCTATCAAATCAGGATTAAACAACATTCTTTTTGCATCACGCTGCAACTGTAACGTCACGGGCGTATTCAGTTGCTGTTTTAAAATATCATCACCTAAAAACCAGCCGCCTTGCTTATCGATACCAATAGGAATCACATCAAACTGCGCTCGATCCAGATTTTGAATAACATTTGTTGCTGACATAAGAGAGACTTCATGTTCTCCTGAACGTCCACCGTACAGAACTGCTACACGAATTTTATTTTTCATTGTTGCCTCTTGCTGTCAGTTAACATCATTAAACCATCTTCCTCTCCTGCAACGTTTTTTTGCTGAAGGAGAGGATGCGGCAATATTACTTGGTTTCACCTTTGTAATCATGGTGAGCTGGCATTGTTTTTACAGTTGCCACTTCGCCGCCTGGGCCTTGATCCATATGAGTTCCCTGATTGGCGCAGCTAGCTAAAACAAGAGCAGTCGCCATCATACTTAACGCTAATACGATTTTTTTCATTTTTATCTCCATCTCATTGATTTAAAATTGATTTTTGCGCCCCTAATCAAGGGAAAAATCAGAAAGAGGCACTATACCTCGTTCCAATTGCAATCACCATCAAATTTCCCTATATAATCAAGCTCACTATATTAACTTTACCAGGTGCATTTTGCAAAAAATTTATTCATACCCTTTGACAAACCAGTACAAAATAGTTAACAATAGGCATGCTTGGTTCATATTATGACCAATAACATCGCTGTTAAAACAGCCACTGGCAACATCACTAGCGTTTCAATTTAGCAACAATCAACTTAATTAAAGAGAAAGTACAAGCATGAAAAAAGCCAAATATTTTTTACTATTTTTCCTAAGTGTCTTATGTATTTCTGGTTGGGGTCCTTTCTTTTTTTCCTCGTCCAATAATGAAGCTATCGGTTCACAAAGCTGGCTAGACAAAGAAGCACAAATCATTCATTCACAAGCAAGCAATATTGACTCTAGCGTTTTAAAGCTTGGTCTTAAAGCTTATGCAAAAGCCTACAACCGCGGACTCATCAATAAACAATATGTCACCATTATTGATTACTCCAAACCATCCTCTGAACGCCGACTCTGGGTCATTGACGTCAGAACTGGAAAAGTTTTATTCAATACCTGGGTTTCTCATGGAAAAAATAGTGGATCTGTGACAGCAACCTCTTTCTCTAATGAGCAAGGCAGTTTAAAATCAAGTCTAGGGGTATTTGTCACTGACGAAGGGCCTTACATGGGCGGCAATGGTTATTCATTGCGACTGGTTGGGCTTGAACGAGGCATTAATGACAACGCATATCGTCGCAATGTTGTTATTCACGGCGCATGGTATGCAGATCCAGATGTCGTTAAAAGATACGGCCAACTTGGACGCAGCTGGGGTTGCCCTGCTGTCAGTCAAAAATTGATACGCCCGATTGTTGATACAATTAAACATAAGAGCCTGGTTTTTGTATATTCCCACGATAAAAAATGGCTGCAAAAATCTAACTTTTTAACTGGTTAACTTAAAGCTAGGATCCTACATATATGAGACGGCGTTCCCTTTGGTATTTTGTAAAAAACGTAATTGCAGCAACTTGCATCTGTGCATCTTCACAGGCGCTCTTTGCCGCAAATTTCACTTTGCCAGCGCAAGGCAATGCATTAATTGGCGAAATAAATTATATCTCGACTAACCATGGTGACACACCGGCAAGTATCGCATCGCGCTACAACATCGGACAGAACGTCATTATCTCCGCAAATCCTGGCGTCAAAGAAAATTACGCCATGCCAGGTGGTCGTTATCTTAAAATTCCCACTCGATTTATTCTGCCTCCGTTGCCACATAAAGGAATCATTGTAAATCTGCCTGAAATGCGCCTTTATTATTATCCAGGTAATGGCGGGGAAGTAATGACATTTCCAATTGGAATAGGCCGTATTGGCAAAACAATCCCCATTGAAAATACATCCATCGCGCGCAAAGTAGTCAATCCGACCTGGACACCACCTGAAGACATTCGTGAATTTAATCGCCAACAAGGCATTGAGTTACCTGATGTCATGCCGCCAGGCCCTGACAATCCTTTAGGACCTTATGCGATTTATTTACGCATCCCGACATTTCTCATTCACAGCACGATCTTCCCAGAAAGTATCGGACGTCGCGCAAGCTTTGGCTGTATCAGAATGAATGAAACCGATATCAAACAATTCTTTCCTATTGTTACCGCCGGCATACCCGTCATTATTCTTGATATGCCAAATAAAGTAGGCTGGGATAGCGGTCATCTCTTTTTAGAAGCACATCCACCACTTGAAGAACGCGAATCCTCCTCAAGCTTGACAAGTATTGTGTCTGAAATTCAGCGCGCTCTTCCTGCTGACAAGGTAACACTGATCAACTGGCAACTGGTTTCTTATCTGTCCAGCCAGCCTGACGGTGTTCCGCATGATATTGGATTTAATATAAATTAATTTTTTAGAATAAAGCTCATGTCAGCGCAAACTGACATGAGCCCCTTCCAACGTTTTTTTGCAAAACTTTGCTCTTATGGCAACTTTCTGTCTTTCTTGGTCGCCTCAATAGGCGGCATTGTTGTTTTGACCGTACCTGTTCTTAACGGTCCACCAAATGTTCCGCCCGTTGAGACACCTGCGCCTGTCGCTGTTTGCGCACGATTACTGGGACCTTTCTTCTTTTTATCATGAGCTGCTCTAAAGGCATCCACATCGTATTGATCAGGTCGTTCAGGAATGGGGCGCTCGCTCATAACGTCTTTGCCTGCTTCTCGCATGCGAGCTCGTGACTCGGCACGTTGCTGCTCTCGTTTGAGAGCGGCTTCATCCACTGCGGATGGTTTTATTTCTCGTTTTGGACCACTCATATTGGCACCCTCCTCACGAATTGCTATATCTCTATTATTATAACACCCCCAGAAAATGATCGGGGAACTATGCGCAATTCATTGATTTTACAGGTCAATCCGCGACAGCCAAGGAATAAGCTTCCGCACTTCCAATCCATTAGGAAATGTTTTTTCTCTATCGCACTCTTTCACCCGTTGAATGGCTTTTATTTTTTGGAAGTGATTGTTTTATATGATTATCAAGGTAACGTTTCATCTGGCTATTCTGACTCCTATTCCCGAATGGTCAAGACTATTCGGGAATAGATGTCAAAATGGTCGAGATAAATTTTATGCTTGCCTTGTTTAATAGCAGGGCCTCCCTAAGCGCATTAGCAAAAGCAATATTTGTGATACAATCCTTGCGCAATAAAGATGACGAGGTATCTATTGAAAACGAATGTACAAACCGATTTTGTTATTATCGGTGGTGGTATCGCAGGACTATGGTTGCTCAATCGACTAAGACAATCCGGTTACTGCGCCATTTTATTAGAATCCAACACCTTAGGTGGCGGTCAAACAAATAAGTCACAAGGCATCATTCATGGCGGCATGAAATTCGCGCTGCAAGGCTCTGTAACATCTGCCGCACAAGCCATAGCAGCCATGCCCAGCCTCTGGCAAAACTGCCTGCAAGGACACGGTGATATCGATTTATCCAATGTTCCAGTCTTATCCAAAAATCAATTTCTCTGGTCAACTGGCTCACTTACATCCAAGCTTGCGGGTTTTTTTGCCGGATTGACATTAAAGGGAAATGTACAAGAACTTAAGAAAAAAGATTTTCCCGATATTTTCCAGCACCCCCAATTTAAAGGTCAGGTTTACTCACTCGATGAAATAGTCATTGATGCCAACGCGCTGGTACGCGAACTGGTAAAACCCAATCAAGATGCTATTTTTAAAATTGATCCCATCCAAGATATCACGCTTGATGAGCGCGGACATTTAACCGCATTAACCGTACAAGCCTCACCACTTCAATCCATGACGATTCAAGCACAAAAATATATTTTCACCGCAGGCGCTGGCAATGAAGTGTTGCTCAACCAGCTCAAAAACCAAAACCTCTCCATGCAACGCAGACCATTACGCATGGTCATTGCAAAAACAGATTTTTCTTATCCGCTGTACGCACACTGCTTAGGCTTAAGCGCCGTACCACGCATCACCATCACCACACACCAAGCACAAGATGGAAAAACCGTTTGGTACATGGGCGGACAAATTGCCGAAGAAGGTGTCAAACACACTAATGAAGAACAAATTCAAATAGCACGCAAAGAATTACAAACTCTTTTTCCCTGGTTAGATTTTTCTAACGTACAATTGACGAGTTTTTTAATTGATCGTGCAGAAGCATTACAAGCCGATGGCAAACGCCCAGATTCTTTTTATTTTAAAGAAATGGAAAATATTATTGCCGCATGGCCAACAAAATTAGCTTTCGCACCACAACTTGCCAATGATCTTATCGCGCACTTTCATAAAATGCAGATTAAGCCCGGCATTTGCAATATTCGTCCACTGCGCGCATGGCCAATTCCACCGTTTGCAAAACCTGTGTGGGATGAACTGCTATGAAACTCATACAACTTGGCAACACCGATGTATGGGTTAGCCGCGCAGGATTAGGCACGGTAAAATTTGGCCGCAATCAAGGCGTCAAATATCCACATCACTTTGAACTGCCTAGCGATAAAGAAATATCAAACTTATTAGCATGCGCCAAAGAACTGGGTATAAATTTATTAGATACCGCACCCGCTTATGGCATAAGCGAAGAACGCCTGGGAAAAATTTTACAAAAGCAACGCAACGAATGGATTATC
>Ga0207001_1065_pt1 | contig 11862 bp, 6 predicted proteins | sample Alteio_BWMinCont_91_FD_153481 | JGI IMG/M metagenome (GOLD analysis project Ga0207001, IMG submission 153481) | Enriched cells from forest soil in Barre Woods Harvard Forest LTER site, Petersham, Massachusetts, United States -... | ecosystem: Environmental > Terrestrial > Soil > Temperate forest >... | reverse complement strand
CTAGCACATTTGCTATCACGCAATCTGCATTAACCATTACGGCCAATAGTGGTCAAAGCAAAGTTTATGGCACGAATGATCCTTCAGCTGGATTTACCTATGGTGAAACAGGCTTAGTTAATGGTGTCACACCAAAATACTGGAACAGCAGTGGTGTATTAGTTAATGATACAACAATCAATGATACCTTAAGCGGTAACTTGGGACGCGCGGCAGGTGAAAATGTTGCAACTTATGCTTATAACATAGGAAGCCTTGCAGTCAGTGCGCCCGCTAATTACAGCACAAGCTTAACTGCGGGCACATTTGTCATCACGCAAGCTGCATTAACCATTACGGCCAATAGCGGACAAAGCAAAGTTTATGGCACGAATGATCCTTCATCATTTACTTATAGTGAAACGGGGTTAGTCAGTGGTGTCACACCAAAATACTGGAATAGCAGTGGTGTCTTAGTTAACGATACAACAATCAATGATACCTTAAGCGGTAACTTGGGACGCGTGACGGGTGAAAATGTTGCAGCCTATGCTTATAACATAGGAAGTGTTGTAGCAAGTGCGCCAGCTAATTACAACACAAGCTTAACAGCCGGTACGTTTGCTATTACACAAGCACCATTAGTTGTTGATGCAAATGCTACAAGCAAGGTATATGGTACCAATGATCCTGTATTTACTTACGATGCAACTGGATTTATTGATGCTGTCGTTGATGGTGTTCCTATTAACGATAATGCAAGTAATAGCTTAACAGGCGCATTAAGTCGTCAATTACTCAATCAATCCAATGAAAATGTTGGGGCGCATACAATTACACAAGGCAGTCTGGCAAGTAATAATTATGCGATTACGTACAATAGCGCAAATCTCACCATCACAACGGCACCATTGACAGTGACAGCTAACGCATTGAGTAAAGTCTATGGTACCAGCGATCCTGCTCTTACCTATACACAAGTAGGACTTGTGGTTAATCAGCTTGTGGATGGCATTCTAATTAATGATAGCATTAGCGGTTCATTAGCTCGCGTTATCACACCTAGTACAGAAAATGTTGGTTCTTATCCCATTTTACAAGGCACGATATCAGCCGGCAGTAATTATTCGTTGACATATGTCGGTGCAAATTTAGCAATTACACCCGCTCAATTAGTTGCAGTCTTAGATGGATCTACCACTAAGGTTTATGATGCGACAACCGCAGCAGCATTAACGGTTAATAATTATCAATTAAATGGTGTGTTAGGTAGTGACAATGTAACGTTGAACACAGTCACTAATGGTAATTATGCCGATGTGAATGTTGGTGCAAATAAAAATGTTACTGCCTCTGGGCTTACCATTAGTGGTGCTAGCGCAAGCAATTATCAACTTGCTTCAAGTACAATTAATGCAAATATTGGATCTATTACTGCAGCGCCACTTTCTATCTCTGGTGTGCTTGCAAACAACAAAGTATTTGATTCCTCGAATGCTGCAACATTAAATACAAATAATGCTGCTCTAAGTGGAGTATTAACAGCAGATATAGGAAATGTAAATTTAGTCGGTGGCGGCAGCGGTATTTTTGCAAATTCAAATGTTGGGAATAATATTCCAGTGACAGCAACGGATATTCCTCTTGATGGATCAAGTGCTGGAAATTATGCGCTTACGTTGCCAGCTGGTTTAGCTGCAAATATTACTTCTGCTAATCCAGCTCCGCCAGCTCCACCAGCCCCGCCAGCTCCAACACCAGCAGAGGCACAAGCTATTATTTCAGCTATTATTAACCCAGTCATTTCTGTTGTAAATTATTCTTCAACGTTGACAACGACTCTTACATTATCAGGTTCTTCATATTCAACATCATCATCTTCTAATGAGAGCGAAGGGACACCGGTTACAATTGACTTAAATACTGGGCTACCTTCAACTTCTGGTGGAGGAAATGCAGGTAAACCTGCTGCTTGTGTTGATATGGGTGGTGTTGCAATATGTTCTTCAGGCAGTCCATAATAAGTTTTTATTTTTTTAGAGTTATCCCCCCGTTTTCGGAATCACTTTTGTTGTTTCAGCTTTTGTTAAATCAAGAAAAATTAAAATAGCCAGTTGTTCGCGTTCACGCAATTTTTCAAAAGAATCATCTTCGAATACAGTGATCGCTCGCTTTTCTACGGTCTTAAGTGGAATGAAAGCAGAGATATTTTCAAGATAAATTTCCCAGTCTGAATTTTTTTCTAGTTTGGCAATGGCTTGATCAACAGGGTCTTTTAATGCAGCGCACAAAAAGTTAATTAACCCTTTATCATCTTGAATAAGTTGAGCGACATATTGGCTACATTCAGTAGTGGTGCTGCCACCCCATTTTTTCCAGGCATACAAGAGCTGCAATAGTTTGGGATGTTCAGATAAGCGGTTGGTTTCGACCCAGGAAAGAATTTTTGTGACAGCGAGTTTTTGTAATGTTTCTAATTGTTCAGGTGAGAAATCACGTTCATCTATTGGTAAGTAAGTATCTTCTGTTTCAATATGTTCTTGATTTTGTATCGTGATTTCATTCACAAGCGTGTAAATGCTATTGGTGGATTTTAAAATGGCTTCACGCAAAATGTGAAATCGATGATCGCGAATTTCAAATCGTCTCAATAGCTGATGTAAAATACGATGCACGCGCATGGCGGTATTAAAGCTAAGAAGGCTGTCTTCTCCTTCCGGGAAAAAATCGCCGCAATCGATAAGTGCAGCAACAACATTGGCAATATATTGAGAAGAGATTTTAGTAGTAGCTGCGCCATCTAACAGATCAAGAAACTTGGGAATTTTTTCATCGTGATTAAGGCGCATTAATGCTAAAGCAAAACCATTTTCATCCGGGGTCAATGAAAGAATAGCATTCATTTCCTGTTCAGGAATATAACCTGTTGGCATGGATAAGCGAAAATAAATATCAAAAATATCTGGACTGCAAATACGACGATTTTTGCGCGCGATGCTTTCTGAATGGTAGAAAGGAATGTTTGCTTTATACATGCAGCGCAAACGTGGAAAGAGGCGGATAGTTAATTGCAGTAACATATCATAAGGTATTCGGCCAGGACGCATTAAAATTTCATTGCAGCGAGCTTTATCTTCTTCAATTTTTTCTGGTGTATAATCAAAAACTCCATCCATCACATCAGTGAATAAATCTTTGTTATCCCGAATGCCATAATAAACTTGCGGAGAAAAATTATAAATTGCACTAATTGCTAAAAAATCCACAGGATTTACAATGTCTTTTACTCTTGAGAAACCAAAACTAGCCGTGTTGATGTAGCGTGTGATATCACGACAAGTTCCAAATAAATTTTTAATGGTGGAGTAATAGATATCTGCCCAATATCCTTTGTCCCAGCTATCTTCGGGCAGGCAGGCAATAATTCTTTTCATTTTTTCGAAAAAGATGCTTTCTAAATCTTGTTGAGAAATGGATGGAATTTCAAAAGGAAGTTGTACCACTTTTTCAAGATATTTTACGCCATCATCGCTGTGAATTCTGTTCATGGCTGAAATAACTTGCTCCTTATCAAGTGCAAGCAAATAAACCGTGTTAGAGTAATCTCCCATGGATTTGACGATTTGGAAAATCTGGTTAATTTCCGGATCATCCAGACGTGAAATATTATCAATGATAATAATAATTTTTTGTTTTTGTTGGCTGAGTAATTCATTTAATTCGGCTTTGACTTGTGTCAGATCACGCCCCGATTCCCAGCCATAAGATTCTTGTAGTTTTAATTTGGGTTTAAAGATTTTAGTCAAAACGGAATGACTAGGACGAAACGGTTTGGGAACAGGTTTTTGTGTGAAGAAAGAAACATACAGCTCAAGCAAATGAATAATTTTTTCAGAATTTTTTAAAAACGGCGCACGGCGTAATTCGGCAGATAATCTACGAAAAAAACTATAGATCAATTGATTTTGTCCTGAGTAGCTCCACGGACTAAAATTTAAAATGATAGGCATTTCATCATCAAACATATTGCTGGCAGCATAACGCATTTCTTGCAAGGTAAGATTGATAACTGATGTTTTGCCAACGCCCCATCCGCCATAAAGACCGACGACCAGGCTTTCTGTGCTTTTATGATCGAGGATGCAACGTGCGAGATATTTAGCAAATGTTGTTCTGTTGAGACGGTCTTGTTCGCTATTGAGAATAGGACGGTCTGCATCGAACATGGCTATTTGCTCCGTGAATGATTATAAAGATATTATATCATTTAAAAACACCTCTCACCCGTCGCTTCGCGCTGACCTCTCCCGCAAGGAAAGATGTGAAAAAACTATTTATGCAATAAAGCTCTGTTAAAACAGAATTTGAAAAAAGTATATTGAAATCAATATGTTGCGAGCAAATCTCAGTGGTAAGTTTTTAGAAAAGTAGCCTGGGTTGCAGCCCAGGCTATGATGACAAGTTAAGCTTCTTCCAATAGCTTTCTAAGGCCCCATTGCAAGATAAACAATACTACTGCCACGCCAAATGCCAAGTAGGCATAATCAAAAAATGCTGCGCGATAAATCGGTAATTGTATCAACGCATCCGTAACGTTTTCAGGGATGCTGGCGATTTTTGCAATCAAGCCCGCGAATTCGCCGCCAAACCCAATCGCAACAAACCAGATGCCCATCATCATGCCAGCCAGATGCGGCGGTGCCAGAATGGTCACAGCGGACAATCCAATCGGAGATAACAACATCTCGCCAATGGTAATCATAAAATAGGCGAGAAGCACCCACCAAGGGCTAATCATATTTACCGTGTTGGTAAAATACGTGCTAACACCTAGCACAACAAAACCTAAACCAATAAATGCCGTGGCAAAAATAAACTTGATGAATGGCGAAGGATTGCGTGCGCTTTGATTAAGCGCTTGCCATGACCAGGCCATGAAAGGCCCAAGTAAAATCACAAAGATACTTTCGGTTGCATAAAATGCCGTGGTTGGAATATGAAAACCTAAAATTTGTTTATCCACCAGACGATCAATAAATAAGTTCGCGGATGAAAAAAGCTGTAAAAATAGGGTCCAAAACACGATTGATGAAAGAATCAGGAAATTTAACAAGATTAAACGATTACGATATTGCGGTTCCTGTTTATAGGCTAAAACAAAAATATACACCAATAAAACAATACCCACGATCGGCAGTAACCAATCACCTAGCAAAGAACTTTGTAACCAGACAGTGATAAAACCAATCCCAATCAGGCAATACAAAATCAGCCACGCTTTAGAAAGAAATTTTTTCTGGGTAAGCGCAACCGGTTTATATTTAATATCACCCCATTTAAAACCAATGGCAAAAGTGATAAGTCCAATAATCAAACCTGCACTGGCCAGACCAAAACCTGCATGCCAGCCAAAATGATTTTTAATAGCACCCGAACTAAACCCTGCGAGCAGTACACCTAAATTAATACCGACATAAAAAATAGTAAAACCCGAATCACGTCGAGGATCATTGGGTTCATACAGCGCACCTAGTAAGCTGGAGATATTCGGTTTAAATAAACCATTGCCGATAATAATAGTAGCAAGGGCAGGATAAAATAACGAAGTCATAGGCAGTGCAAGCATGGCATAACCTGCGATCAGAAAAAAACCGCCCCAGATAATCGCCGTTTTTAAGCCTAAAAACCGGTCAGCAAGAATGCCGCCCGCCATGGGCGCAATATAGACCAGCGCCGTAAACACGCCTTGAATGGTATAGCTTTTGCTGTCTGAAAAACCAAATGCTTCGGTCAGGTACAAAATTAACATACCCTGAACGACGTAAAAGCCAAATCGTTCCCACATTTCTGTTAAAAATAAGAAGGGTAATGCTTTGGGGTAGCGATTTGATGTCATTGTTTTTGTTCTCCTTTTTTATTAGTCCACTGCATTTTCCCATAGATTTTGGGGTGGATGCTATAATTAAAAAATGAAAGTCTGATTCTTTTGGGGGTATATCGTATGTTAGATCGTACAGCCAAAGACATAGCTAAAGAAAAATTATTACGGACTGATATTCCAGGTTCTTATTTGCATAGTTATGTCATAGTAGATAATGACAATGCCCCAGGTCGCTTAGAAGATAAACCAGGTTTTGCCTGTTCCACGGAGGTTGCAGAAGAGCTAGGAAAGATGACCGAGATGGGAATGCCAAAGTACAAGAGGCAGGATGGTGCCTGGATTAATTATATAAAAAAACAAATTGTTGCTGATATTGATAGTGGAAAAATACAACAAAAGGGTGGAGCAGAGATTAAAGAGACAGGCATTGAAGCTGGCAAGCGATATGTTTATGTTGAAGAGGGAAAAGAAGTCCTTGTATCTGATAAAATAGATGCGCTTTATAAAAGCTTCGTGGACAATCTTCGCAGAAAAGTCAAAGAAGACAAGCTGGATGCAAAGCAGGTGGTTCTGGAAGCTAAAATAGACTTAAATGCAAAAGCAAAAGCAGCTGAGCAAATTTCCAAAGCAATAATACAAGCTGAAAAACCTAAAAAAATCGACAGAATAGTCGAGGGTATTTTGAATGATGATATAAAAAAATACTTAAATGCAACATTCTGAATAGTAAAAACAAGGTAAATACCATGGCAACAATCCCTTTACCCCAAGATCACTAAAATGATCATTTATTCCACAATAAAATACGCGTATAGTGGCAATATCACAGAATGAAAGCAGGATGCTCCCAGTGACAAGGACTCATATTTTTGTTTGTATCATGTGCCTTATGTTAACTGCGTGCAGTTATCAATATCAGCGCGGTAATACGCTCTATCCTAACGCTAAATACGCCCGCGCCAATGCTGCATCTGGTTTACGGTATTTGCATAAAGGAGACACCAACTCTGCGCTGGCCAAACTACAAACTGCTTTACAACAAAGCCCCAGAGATCCTGTCGTGATAGATGCACTGGCTTTTTATTATGAAAAAACCGGCGAAGTAAATAAAGCAGATGCCTATTATGTTTATGCGCTAAGCACTGATCTTGAACAAGGCACAGCAAACAAGAATTACGGTGCATTCTTATGCCGTAATGGCCGTTACCAAGAATCACTTTTTTATTTACGCCAAGCCGCCAATATACCCAATTATCCAAACGCCAAAAGTGTGCAATATGATATAAACTATTGTTCGCAAAAAATGCGGCATGCTCTTGGCGAGCAGAGCACATGGGCTTATTATATGGCACGACCTACAAATTACTAATACATGGATACTGAGTTAACTATGATGGATGAAACAGAACAAAACCAAACAACTGGCACAGCCACCCCATTATCCCAACTGGGTTTGCGCTTAAAAAAAACAAGAGAAGCGGCGCAACTGTCTGAAAAAGATGTCGCATTACGTTTACATTTAAACATTACTTTCATTGACATGATGGAAAGTGGTAAATTCGATGAAAAATTACCCTCCACATTTTTGCGGGGTTATTTACGCTCTTACGCCAGATTACTGCATATTCCAGAAGATGAAATAAATGAAGCACTTGAGCAGATCACACAACCTGCCACAGCACCACTTGCAACAAACGTCATCAAAAAACCCGTATTAATGTCCAGTTCACCCAAAAATACTGATCGTTATATTCGCTCAATAACCTATATTGTTCCCCTTGTTTTAATTGTGCTTGTTGGCACCTGGTGGAATTCCCATTCTCGCTATACCGTTTCAGATGTTGCCCCTGAGACAGCAGATATTGCTCCAATGGATAACACTCCCGTGCCTGCACCTGCTCCTGCTAGCACAGACGACAATCCACTTTCAGCAATGACACCTGTGGATCAAACACCTGTTCTTGATCCATCCATGGTACCCACAGATACATCATCCACTGTGACCAATACCGATAGTCCTATCACTACAACAGCACCACAGGAAAGCACTGCTGCACCTTCTGCCATAACAGATCAACCAGCAACATCCGAACAACAAACAGATGCAGTAACAGACACCACATCAGACCAACCACAACCTGACGCACCTGTTAAACAAAAAACTCACTCCTCGGCCCACAAAATGCAAATGGAGCATTCCGAGCCAGGTTTAGAAGATTGGGGCAACGATTAAAAAAATTAAAGAACGAGGTATATAAAAATGGCCAACGCTATCCAAGCCATTCGTGGCATGAATGATATTTTGCCGACAGAAACATCGTTATGGCAATATGCCGAAACTATATTACGCAATACATTAGCTTCCTATGGTTATCAGGAAATTCGCTTTCCTATCTTAGAAAAAACCGAGCTATTCAAACGATCTATCGGCGAAGTCACCGACATCGTCGAAAAAGAAATGTATACCTTTGCAGATCGCAACGATGACAGCTTAACGATGCGACCCGAAGGCACAGCCGGCTGTGTGCGCGCGGGGATTGAGCATGGTTTGCTTTATCATCAAATTCAACGCTTGTGGTATTTAGGTCCTTTTTTCCGTTATGAACGTCCTCAAAAAGGCCGCTGTCGTCAATTTCATCAACTTGGCGCAGAATTATTTGGCATTGATACTCCCGATGCAGATGCAGAACTTATTTTACTTTCTGCAAAAATTCTCGAGAAATTAGGCTTAAAATCACATATTAGCTTGCAATTAAATTCGTTAGGCTCATCGCAATCGCGCGCAAACTACCGTGAAGAACTCATCCGTTATTTAACATTGCATCAAGCGGATTTAGATGAAGATAGTCAACGCCGTTTGCTCAGCAATCCATTGCGAATTTTAGATAGCAAAAATCCCGCGATGCAAGAATTGATTCAACACGCACCCAAGCTGATTGATCATTTGGATGATGACTCTGAAAAACATTTTACAAAACTGCAAGACTATCTGCGCAGCGCTGGATTAACTTTCACTATCAATCCTTGTCTGGTGCGCGGCCTGGATTATTATTGCAAAACAGTTTTTGAATGGGTCACCAACGAACTTGGCGCACAAGGCACAGTATGTGCAGGTGGTCGCTATGATCCACTGATCGAACAATTAGGCGGCAAACCAACACCCGCATTAGGTTTTGCAATGGGCATGGAACGCATGACACTACTGCTGCAACAAACGCACCCCCATCTTGCAACAGATGCCATTGATATTTATTTTATGACAGATGGCGAGGCGGCTTTTGCACGCGGAATTGTGCTAGCAAATCAATTGCGTGATATTGGCTTGCGCGTGTTACAACATTGCGGCGGCGGCAGCTTAAAAAATCAGTTTAAAAAAGCCGATAAAAGTAATGCCAAATTTGCATTAATTCTCGGTGAGCAAGAATTACAAACCCATTCTATTGCGATCAAATCATTACGAGAAAATATACCGCAAACCATGCTCAACCAGGATGAACTGGTTGGCTATTTTGCATTAGACCAATAACGTTTTTTAACTTCTTTCTTATCTCTACCTGGATCCTGCGGCTTTTTTCCCGCAGGATACAGACATCCACCACTGAGAATTGAGTGCAACTAATTGATTTCATTGATATTTTTATAAAAAATGTCGCGCTTTTCCAAAGAAGCAGAACAACATACAATGTTGTGTTTAAACTAGATTACTATTCTGTGAACTAGACCTAATCAACGCTAAATGCTGGCATGACACAAAGGGGCGATAAAATAATTTAAGCGCCCCGTTGCTTCACTTTTCTTACATTGCTTTTTTTACAACAAACAAACCATCTGCTTTTGGTAATTCACATCGCCTGCTGCGACAACTAAAAAATCCTCGTAGGCTAGGTGCGCTCACACTTTTTTCTTCTGGTGCTTCAATTAATTTTCGCTCAGCAACCATCTCTTCTTGCACGGGTTTAAATGAAGAAAATAATATATTTTCAACGATAGGCAAACAAGCTAACCAACATGCCATCGTATCCCAATTCGTTGCTTGACCCGATGTTGAATAACGCAACGCAGCAGTAGCCGCTGCAAATGCAATGGTTCCCAACATCAAAAACTTAGGCAGCGTAGATCGCGCCAAATGTATATTATCCATTGGCACATCACTGTATGCTAAAATTCGATTGAATGTTATGGCAAGAAAGCCCCAATCAAATAACATACTCGAAAAATGCTGCATAGGCATATCTTTCACGTCCGTAAAACCCATGGTGCGCGCCAACTCAAAACTCATTTTTGCACTCTTTAAAACAAGCGCAGCACTGGGCTTTTCCTGAGAATTAGCCAAGCGAATAAACGCTTCCGCAAATAAACTGCGTTTTAAGTGGATATCAAACAATTGATAAAACGATTCTCCTTTCTGCAAAAGCTTTTGCAATTGTATATCTGTCAAATTAACAAACTGCTCAATCTCAGGATCAACCTTACCATCATCACTCACATGCGCCATGACAAAGTCAGCATGACGCGTCATATCTTTATCATTCGACGCATCACCATTGGCAACAACAAAAAAACCTTTTTGCTTAAGATGCAAGGCTAATAAACCTTTCTCTGCTTCTTTCATCCTGGCAAAAATAATTGTCGGCCTGATTTCAGGCGGCAGCAATAACAATTCATCAAATAAACGCTCCACTTTCTCTTTGATCTTGCCACTTTTCTCATCATAAATTTCTGAAAAAATGACAGTGGAATCACGCGAATAATGCGGCGCCTCTTTTGCTTCTTCGTCAGTGGGACGAAAAACAATAATCTGACGAGCACTTTCCGGACATAATACTTTCGCAATATTTTCAGCCGCGCTCACGGTATCGCCTGTTGCAATAAAAACAGGAACATTCACTTGCGCACAGCGCGAAATAAATTTTTCCGCATCTTTCTTGACAGGATTATCAATAATAAATGTACCGTAGTGTTCTAATGTACGTAAAATATCTGGATTGGCCAGTAATAAACTTTCAATACCACGCTCATTGCTTGCTGCAAAAAGCGTCTTTAATTGTGCGAATAGACCTTCAGAGATTTTTGTTCTGGCAAGACACCAATCTCGTGATAAAACACCTTGCCTTACTTTCATAGCAGAATAAGCACTTAATAATGGCATATCACGAAAAGTATCCGCATTAGGAACACCAAAAAAAACCAGATACTTATTATCGCCATCCACCACCAACGTTAAGCGCCCCCCTAACGCGCGATGCAAACCTAGATGACTTGTTTCAATCACCTTTTTTTCTTCACCAAATAGGATTTTTTTCTTGAAATGATCTTTTGCTATCATCTCAACAGACAAACAATCACTACGCCCAGCGATTTTTTTAAAAAATTCGAGAATAGAAAATTCTTCTTGTTCTCGTTCTTTTTTATTATTTTGATAAGCACTGGCAAATATTTCAAATAAAATGCGCTGCCTGTCGACAGCCGGCACATAATATTCGCCTTTTCTTTCTTCGCGTAACGATGCCTGCACATCAGAAGGCAGCTCTTTCACCCAAAAACCTAACACATCCATTTTGGGAGTAGTCAATGTGCCTGTTTTATCAGAGATTATTGCAACACCTGATGGAAATCGATCTTTATAATAACCCGCCAATGCATTATAAAAATCAACGGCACGCAATGCATCAATGGTTTCCATGGGTGTATCCGTCAGCGGTGTATTTAACTCTTTCATCAAATTAATATTCACCATGTCACGCAAAAATGTTTCAGAAAATGGAACCATCATTGTCGATAAATTACATAATAATGTCAGTGCATAAGGCGGTATATTAGACAAATTATGCCGCTCCACCATCGTTGCCTGTAAAGCGGCATAAAGCGGAGCAAGCATGGCATTTTGATCTTTGTACTCTGCGATGATCCGATTAATCACTGCTTTCTTTTCATAACTGCCACTTGCTGTAAACTCTTCTTCTTTCACGCGAATAAATGCATTCTTTGCACCAAAGAAATTC
>Ga0207001_1064_pt1 | contig 11874 bp, 10 predicted proteins | sample Alteio_BWMinCont_91_FD_153481 | JGI IMG/M metagenome (GOLD analysis project Ga0207001, IMG submission 153481) | Enriched cells from forest soil in Barre Woods Harvard Forest LTER site, Petersham, Massachusetts, United States -... | ecosystem: Environmental > Terrestrial > Soil > Temperate forest >... | reverse complement strand
TGCCCAGATTTATAATCCCATAGATACCCTGGCGCATAAGCATAAATATTCAGGAGATTATATACAGGATAAAAGAAATTTTGTTTCATTTCGGGATGGGAAGAATAATTCTTTTCTTCGCTTTTTTATTCACTTTGAAAAAGACAACGGGAGCTGCAATGGGGAACTCAAGGGAGTTGCACATTTTGTTTCTTCCACGATTGCCCGTTATATTGCAAACGGAGACCCGTGTTCCATTGAATTTAATTTCAATGAGAAATCAGTTCGAATGAAAGAACTGGAAGGTTGTGGGAATCATAGGGATATCCGTTGTTATTTTGATGGCGTTTACAATAAGCACAAAGAAACAAACGTGAAACCGGTAAAACGCAAACGACGATAATTACAAAATAAAATAAATCCCTATCCGTTTACTCAAACAATTATGAATTTCACAAACTTTACAGTCCCCTACGCAGCCGATAGCCGTTTTTCGAAAAAAGTCGCCTATTTCTCAATGGAATTCGCGGTTCACCAGCCATTAAAAATTTATAGTGGCGGGCTAGGTTTTCTTGCCGGATCTCATGTTCGCAGCGCTTATGAATTGAAACAAAATACTATTTTCATAGGTATTCTTTGGAAGTATGGTTATTATGATCAGGCCCGGAATCAGGACCAGAGTCTGCAGGTAACCTGGGTTGAAAAACAATATCCCTTTTTAAAGGACACGGGTATTAAATACCAGATAAATATTCATGACCATCCGGTTTGGGTGAAAGCATGGTATCTGGCTCCTGAAACTTTTAATGGAGCACCTCTTTTCCTTTTGAGTACAGATTTGCAGGAAAATGATTACGTTTCTCAAACAATCTGCCATCGTTTATATGATGCAAACATCGCCACCAAAGTAGCACAGTTCATCCTGCTTGGTGTCGGAGGTGCTAAACTCGTTGATCAGCTTAATTTCCAGCCGGATCTTTATCATTTAAATGAGGCCCATGGCATCAGCGCCGCTTTTTATCTCTACCAGAAATACAATAAAAATATTGCAGAAGTAAAGAAAAGACTGGTCTTTACCACTCATACACCTGAAGAAGCAGGTAATGAAAAACACGACATGCAACTCTGTTTCGATATGAGCTATTTCTGCGGACTTTCTATTGAAGAAGTTAAGACCTTGACGGGAATGGATGACCACCTTTTTAACCATTCGCTGGCAGCGCTACGTTTCTCCCATCTTGCCAATGCAGTTTCAAGACTTCATGGAAAAGTAGCTCAGGCCATGTGGAGTAAATATCAGGGAATTTGTCCGATTATTTATATAACCAATGCGCAGAACTGGACCTACTGGGCCGATAAGCAACTCTATAAGAAATTGGAAGCTGGAGATAATTTCTGGTGGGACGATCGTAAAAGATTTTTGAAGAAGAGGTCTTTTGACATTGTCGCCGACCAAACGGGCCGGCTTTTCAATACTGATATCTTTACCATCGTATGGTCGCGCCGTTTTGCCGGTTATAAAAGGGCCGATCTGATTGCAAGGGATAAGAAAAGATTTACAGATTTGCTTAATAATAAAAAGTATCCCGTTCAGATAATATGGGCAGGGAAACCTTATCCAATGGATTATCCAGCGATCAATGATTTTAATTACCTGGTGCAATTAAGTAAGGAATATCCTCAGGTGGCCGTATTAATTGGTTATGAGCTGAGTTTATCTAAAAGATTGAAGCAGGCGGCGGATTGCTGGCTGAATAATCCACGTGTACCAAGGGAAGCATCCGGAACAAGTGGAATGACAGCTGCTATGAACGGCGCCCTTAATTTTTCTACAAACGATGGTTGGATCCCTGAATTCATAAAACACGGTACTAATGGTTTTGTGATAGGGAAATCAGATTATAGTAACATGACGGTACCCGAACAGGATGAATACGATCTGAATTCGCTTTATGACGTTCTTCAAAACCAAATCCTGCCTCTTTTTTACGAACAAAAAGAAAGCTGGAGGCAGATAGTAAAAAATGGAATGAATGATGTAAAGGTCCAGTTTGATTCAGGGAGAATGGTCACTGAATACTATCAGAAACTATATATTTAGTCAGTATATGGAGAATGGTTTATGGTGTATGGAATAAATTTACTTCCATACACCATTGACCATTAACCATATTTATTTCAAGATTTCCAGCAACTCCACATCAAATATAAGCGTGGATCCAGGTTTGATACCGGGCCCCATTTGCTGATCACCATAAGCAAGATAGGAAGGGATGAAGAGGCGGTATTTACTGCCCGTTTTCATCAACTGTAAGGCTTCCGTCCATCCTGGGATTACCCCGTTCACATTAAATTCAATGGGATGGCCCTGCTTAGCGGAACTGTCGAATACAGTCCCGTCAATTAGCTTTCCTTCGTATTCACATTTAACTTTATCGGTTGCTGTTGGTTTCGGACCGGTACCTTCCTTCAATACAATATATTGTAAGCCGGTACCCGTAGATACTACGCCCGGTTTGTTTTTATTTTCAGCAAGGAAAGCCGTACCCTCTTTTTTTGCTACCGCAGCTTTGTCTGCTTTGACTTTTTCAACATAATTCATAAGCACCTGATTACACTGTTGTTCAGTCAGCAGAGTGCTGTCTCCTTTCATTTTATCTATAATAGCTTTGTTAACCAGTGTTTCATTAATATGGGTAATTCCCTGTTGTTTATAAAATGAGGCTACGAGTATTCCAATGCTATAACTCAGAGAATCTGTCTGATCATTTAATTTAACCGTCATAGGATGGGCAGTTGTGTTACCGGCCGGTTTTTTCTTCGACTGGGCAAATAACTGAAAACAAGACGCGGAAATGCTAATAAGGAGAATGTATTTTTTCATGAAGATTTTTTTGCAGCCGCAAAAATAAGGAAAGTCCCGGCCCTTATCGGTATGCTTTTTTGAGCTGCGGAGTTGTTAACATTTTCTTTGTTTTTTAGTCAATACTTTTAACCCGGGCACTTTGTAATATTGTTGGCCTCGAAACGTTTAAAAGATTACGGGCGGATCGTTCGTAAAATTCAATCTAAATGAAAAAACTACTTACTGTTTTACTTCTTATTTCAGGAATTGCAGCCATGGGTCAATCCAGTGACATCCTTGGTAGTATCAAAAAAACGATTGGTGGCGAAAGCGGATCTTCGCTTAATTCAGACGATATAGTAGCAGGTTTAAAACAAGCTCTGTCCCTGGGCGCTCAAAAAAGCGCTGACCGCCTATCTGTCGTAAACGGATTTTTGGATGATAAAGCTGTGGAAATTTTGATGCCGCCACAGGCGCAGAAAGTGGAAAAAACTCTTCGCAACATGGGCATGGGTAAACTCGTGGATGACGCTATCGCGAGCATGAACCATGCGGCGGAAGATGCATCTAAATCAGCTGCACCGATTTTTCTAAACGCAATTAAAAACATGACTGTCATTGACGGCGTCAACATTTTAAAAGGTTCGGATACTGCAGCAACAACTTACCTGCGTAAAAGTGCAACACCCCAACTTACCAAAGCATATACACCGGTAATAGATTCCTCCCTGCAAAAAACGGGTGCTACCAAATACTGGAAAGACGTCTTCGATACATATAATAAAATTCCCCTCGTAAGCAAGGTAAATCCTGATTTGTCATCATACGTGACACAAAAAGCAATTGATGGCATATTTTATTATGTTGCCCAGGAAGAAATCAAGATTCGTAAAGATCCTGCCGCGCAGGTAACAGATCTGCTGAAAAAAGTTTTTGGAGGTAAATGACGATTACCTCAATTTGACCGAACGAAAAAGAATGCCCGTTATCAGGCAAATAACAGCTACGATCCACCACAAACAATTAAAACCAAAATGTGCTGCAATCCAGGTGCCTCCCGTGGGTCCAAGAACCTGTGATAAGGACCAGGCCATTGCATAATATCCGGCATACTCACCCCTGTTATGGGAAGAAGCCCGGCTGGCCCAGTAATTATTCATGAATGGCATTGCAAGTATTTCACCCAGCGTAACCAGAATAACCGAAATAAGGGCCGTAACAGAATGCATGGGCAGGAAAATATAAACCAGGAAAGAAAGAGAAGTCAGAATGAGGCCGTGTGAAATGAACAGAAGTGTCCTATTCTTCGACTCCAAATAAAAAATAAGTACCATTTCAATGATTACGATAATCAATCCGTTCAGTCCCATCAGGATTCCGATTTTTAATTCAGACATATGAAAAACATCTTTATAATAAACCGGAATAGTGGAATACAGTTGATAAAAACAAAGCCCGTATAATAGAACCAGTATGATGAAAATAGTAAACTTTTTATCTTTTAACGGAGAGATTTTTTCTTCAGGCTTAGAATCAACAATCTTTTCCTTTTCTTCTGCATCTGCTGGTCTTAATAAATAATATAACATTATAGCTGCCAGAATATTTGTAAACCCGTCTATCCAGAATAATAGATGATAATTGAAAGAAGCAATGAACCCGCCAAGAGTTCCGCCGACAGCCCAGCCAAGATTAATAGCCAGGCGATTCAATGAGTAGGAGCGGGTTCTGTTTGCCGGTTTACTATATTGGGCGATGGCTGCGTTATTGGCAGGACGAAAAGCATCATTAACCAGACTAAGAATAAAAGTAAAAATGCAAATCAGCAGATAACTTTTCATTAATCCTAATAATATAAACAGAACACCTCCTCCAGCAAGCGTGAACAACTGAATGCGACGAAAGCCCAATCTGTCCGTTAGTTTTCCGCCGATAATAGCTCCGCAAACAGCGCCTGCTCCAAATAAACCCACAACGATTCCGGCCTGGAAAAGAGAAAAACCAATTCCGGTAAGATAAATAGTCATGAAAGGTAAAACCATGGTACCGCTGCGATTCACAAGCATAACCAGAGACAACAACCAGGTAGAACGGGATAAGCCACTATATGCATTTTTATATAGTGATTGGGTGGAGTTTAAAGGTTTAAGCAGGTTCATCGGGATTACAGCCTCAGGAAATATAGGGCAACCCCGGGCAATGCGAAGGTCGTAAAATAACTAGTAATAGATGTCAATGCTATTATTCCTCGTCAATGAACATTTTATAGAATCAGTGACCGATACGACATTAGTCGATGTTGTAAATTTTTGTATTACTATGTTTGTAAATATATTGCCCGAAGTATATATAGTTAATGTAGTATCCTTATTTAAATCTGTTTGATCAAATCCCCACACGGCTCTTGGCGTCTGATTATCAAATCCGATTTCAAGAAATATTGAAAGATTTTGGGGTTGTATGGGTGTTGTTCTGTGTAAATTCATATTGAGTAGTGCTCTCGGATAAAATCCGTATACCAGGTTTTTCATTTCTGGTGAATCCAGATTAAAAAATTCCACACTGGATAGACTGACCGGGTATTGTTGAATTCCAGGTCCAACCAGCTCAGGGAACAGCAGATAATTGTTCGGTATGGTAGCACCTGCTACCAAATGGAAATCTTGCATTAATGTCGAATCTATGTCTGCATTCAGAGTGAAACGACCGTCAATGCCAGATTTACAGGATCCTACTTTATAAGTTGTGCAGAAAAGAATACAAAATCCATTAAGATTCAGATTCGCATCGAAAGTGATATTTGGCAGAGGGCTGTTGGTAGTTTTATCAAATATGATCCCCGCAAGGGTGATATTTGAACAATTCCCAGAGCACCTGGGAAGTTTTTCTTTTATGCATGAGTTCAGGGATAGGGTAACCAATCCAAAAAGAGAAATGGTTGCAATGTATTTAGGTTTGAGGGTCAAAAGTTCACTTTTAAAGTTCAATACCGGTGAATTGATGAACGGGTTGCTTTCAGCTCAAATATTGTTTAAATTGCCCGCTTTGTAAAATATGTAATATTAAATGTTGTTGGATGAACAGTAAGGAGAGAATTTTTTGTTTCTGGCTTCTAACTTGGATTTGTTTTTTGTCCGCCGCTCAATTTTTAATGGCGCAGTCAAATCAGTATTCTGCTCATGGATGGCAATTACAGGATTACCGCTCAGATAGTGTATTTGGGGCCGGTGTGAACAAGGCTTACAACGAATTACTGAAAGGTAAAAAGGCATCGCCGGTGATTGTAGCCATTATTGATGCAGGCCTGGATACGGCGCACGAGGATCTTGTGGGACATATCTGGACTAATACCGCAGAAATACCCGGGAATGGCATTGACGATGACCATAATGGTTATGTTGATGATATACACGGATGGAATTTTCTGGGTGGAAAGGATGGAAAGAATATAACCATTGAGAGTTATGAATCTTACCGGGAATATTACAGGTTGATAAACGGACCATATCCTAAAAATTATCAGGACAGCGCTTATCTGGAGAAAGTGAGAAAATATGTAGTGAAGGATTCGCTGCAACTGGCCCAGGCAGTTTATTTTCTGGGTCAGTTAATCCCTCAGATGAACGCTGCGGATAGTATTTTTAAATTAACCCTTCATAAGGACTCAGTGTATGCACGCGATGTGGCAAAGTTTCAAACCCAGGATTCGGTATTAGCCCTTTTGAAGAAAAATACACTGATGTATTTTAAGAAATACGGGGTTATGTCCGAAATGCCCTTGGGCAGTTTCATCAGGGAAGCCGATTCATATTTGCAAATCTCCAGACAAAAGTTGAAATATTTTTCAGGTGATCCGAATGCATTACGCAGGGAAATCGTGGGGGATGATTACAATAATATCAACGATCGAAATTATGGTAATAATAATGTAGCTGCCGGAACACCAACACATGGTACTCATGTGGCAGGCATTATTGCTGCATCCCGCGGAAATGGAATAGGGATGGATGGTATTGATGCCCAGGTTTACATTATGGCGCTTAGGGTAGTGCCTGATGGCGATGAAAGAGATAAGGATGTCGCACTGGCCATACGATATGCTGTAGATAATGGTGCCCGTATTGTTAATATGAGTTTTGGAAAATATATTTCTCCAGGTAAAAAATGGGTGGATGATGCTGTCAGATATGCAGAAGAACATGATGTTTTACTTGTGGACGCAGCCGGAAATGAATTTCAGAACCTGGATTCAGTAACCCACTATCCAAATCCTGAATATGAATTGTCGGGTAGAAATACATGCTGCTGGATAACTGTCGGTGCAAATGCAGGCGGACCCGACAGCCTCGTCTTGGCTATGTTTTCCAATTATGGGAAAAAAGAAGTTGATTTATTTGCTCCGGGAGTCAAAGTATATTCTACACTACCTGGAAATCAGTATGCTTCTTATAGCGGAACCAGTATGGCTGCTCCGATGGTTAGCGGCATTGCAGCCCTGCTATTGGAATATTATCCAAAATTAAGTGCCAGCCAGCTAAAGTATATACTCACTCATTCTGTTATGAAACTACCGGTAAATCAGGTTAAGTGGCCCGGAGCTGCACAGTGGGTTGATTTTAGTCAATTATCCGCAAGCGGCGGAATAATAAATGCTTACAATGCATTAAAGCTGGCTGCAACTATGAAAGGTGAGCGCGAAAATGTAAAAAATGTGAAGATAAAGGGCGTAATGAAGGATTGATATCCGTAAATCGGGACAATTTTTTAGGACCTGTTACCGTTAATATTACATCGACCTTTGAAAACCCAAAATCTGATATACCTATGTCCCCGAATATTGACAACCAGCAGGATCGTCTTGCGGAGATCTTCCGGCAACTCGATAACCAGATTATCCAGGAAAGTAAAGTAGCATTTCTTAAAATTCAAAGCTGGCAGTTTGCTGTTCGCACTCCTGAAATCGGAGCAACTTATTTGCGTGAAGCGGCATCCATGATTACCCAGTCACTTCTTTCTTTCGTTCCCAACAGCTTTGTTTTAAGCGAAGAAGGATATTACGTGAATCCAATCGAAAATTAATTATCAGGTAAAGCTGACGCTTTCTTTCAGTTCTTTTTCCGAATAAGCAAGGTTGTATTGTTTCAAAACATCTTCTGGTACGCCATTCCATTGATTAGGTACATTGCCGATATAACCTATGTCTTTCACGCCAATTTCTGTAGTATAAAAACCTGTCGCGGTCAGGTTTCGCATTAGGTTGAAAAATGCCACACCTTGCATCATCTCAGGTTTAGCTTTTTTGGGCCACGCAATTTCATCAATCATTTCCATTTGTTGTTTCTGATCGCAATCCTTAAACCCTTTTTCGTACAGTTTCAGGCATTGCATGTCCAGCCACCGTAATCCGCCGCGCATGGGTGTTTGATGTTCCGGCATGTCTTTTACAATGAATTCTATAAATTCGGGAACCTTTGCATCCGAAGCGCTGCCACTTACCCCATCACTGGGAATGATAATATCTCCCAATATTGTAATAGCAGTCATTTCTTCCGGAGTAAAAAAAGCCGGTTCCGAATCTATCATTTTTTCGTAGGCTAATTCTTCCTTCATCCGGTTTAATCCTGCTACGATCGACTCCTTGACTTTTTCAGCAGGTACCACCGGGCTATTTTCATGTAGTTTACAGGCTTCAGCAATAGCGCCGATTGAAATTCCGCCAATAACCAGGGTCTTGATTGATTTTCGTCTGTCCATAACCGTTAATTTTATATGTTTTGTTTTTTCATCTGATCTACTATGTACTCACTTGTCCTCATGGAAAGTGCGAGAATGGTCCATGTAATGTTTTTATCGGCCTGTGACACAAAGGGCCCGCCATCCACACAAAACAGGTTTTTACAGTCGTGTGCCTGACTGTATTTATTTAAGGGCGCGTGTTTTGGATCGTTACCCATTCGAACCGTTCCGGCTTCATGAATGATATTTCCAGGTGCGTGTAATCCAAAATTATTGTGCTTTCCATCATCCCCGCCCCAGGTGATTTTTGCACCCATACTGTCAAGGATTTCAGCAAAAGTCTGCTTCATATGTTTTGCCTGATTGATTTCATAATCAGTATATGAAGTGTTGAAGCGTAAAACTGGGATACCGTATTTATCTACTACTTCGGGATCGATTTCACAATAACTTTCTTTTCTTGCGATGGCTTCACCACGGCCTGCCATGGCAACGTGGGCACCAAAAAAATAGCGGTAATCTTCTTTGAGTGAAGCGCCATACCCACCTGCTTCTTTCTGTTTACCATTTATTTTATATGTGCCATTGAGATTTTCAATACCCCAGTTAAAACCATATAGTGGCATCCCAAAACCTCCTCCATATTCAATATGATATCCTCGTGGAAAGTCCAGCTTTTTATTGTCAAGCCACCAGGGGCTATAAACGTGCATACCACCAACACCGTCTTCATTATATCTTTTTCTGTTGAAGAGATCAGGAATAATACCACCCATATCCGCTCCGGTAGAATCATGGAGATATCTGCCAACCGCGTCACTGTTATTGGCAAGACCGTTCGGATGCCGGGCAGATCTGGAATTCAGCATGAGCCTGGCACTTTCGCAGGCGCTTGCAGCCAGAATAACCGAACGGCCAGTGACCTGATATTCCTGCATGTCTTCTTTATTGATATAGGAAACACCTGTAGCCAGTCCTTCCTTATTAGTTAATACTTCCCTGGCCATCGCATTGGTAACAAGGTCTATATTTCCTGTTTCCAACGCAGGTATTACTAGGCATGAGGAAGCAGAAAAATCACCATATACTTTACAGCTGCGGCCACACTGCGCACAGAAAAAACAAGCCCCTCTTTCTTTATTGATCTGTTTGGTCAGGATGGAAAGCCGCGATGGAATTACTGGAACACCTACGCGTTTGCCGGCATTTTTTATGAACAATTCATGCAGTCTTGGTTTTGGAGGCGGAAGAAAAATACCATCCGGATCATTGAATAACCCTTCATTAGTTCCGAAAACACCCAACATCTTGTCTATCTTATCATAATAAGGCTTAACATCTTCATAACCGATTGGCCAGTCATCTCCCAGTCCATCGATACTTTTTCTCTTAAAATCCAACGGACCAAACCGGAGAGAAATTCTTCCCCAGTGATTGGTTCTTCCGCCCAGCATGCGTGCACGCCACCATTCCCATTTTGTATCGCCTACGTGGGTATACGGTTCTCCGTCTATTTCCCATCCCCAGTAACATCCGTCAAAATCTCCGAAGGGCCTGAATTTTGTACTCGCACCCCGTCTTGGGGATTCCCACGGGTTTTTTAATTGATTGGAATCTTTTTTTGGATCAAACATAGGGCCGGCTTCAATCAGACAAACTTTAAGACCGGCATGGGCCAACACGTATGCAGCCATGCCGCCTCCTGCACCTGATCCGACAATTACTGCATCATATTTTTTTGACTGCTTATGTACCTGAAGATCTCCCATAGAATCGTTATGAAGTGAAAAACATAGTGAAAGAATAAATTTAGAGTATAAATATTAAGCATCATAAAATTTTTATTTTGAACTCCTTTTTCGCATTAAGATTTAGCCTTTAAGCTTTTGAATTAACTTGCTTGAAAATTACAGATGAATTCTCCAGCCGTATATATTGTGTCTGCAGTACGAACGCCGATTGGAAGTTTTGGAGGTATGCTAAAAGATATTTCAGCAACACGCCTGGGGGCGATAGCCATCCGTGAAGCTATGTTAAGGATACAGCTCCCCGGAATGGATATTCATGATGTGCTGATGGGCTCTGTGCTACAGGCAAACCTGGGACAGGCGCCTGCCCGCCAGTCAGCAAAATTTGCAGGACTTCCAGACCAGGTTAATTGCACCACAGTAAATAAGGTTTGTGCAAGTGGAATGAAATCGATAGCGATTGCTGCACAAAATATTTTACTGGGCGATGCGGAAGTCGTGATAGCGGGTGGCATGGAAAGTATGAGTAACGTACCTTTCTATGCAGAACAATTGCGCTGGGGAAATAAATATGGTAACAGTCTCTTTATAGACGGTCTTGCCAAAGACGGACTCACTGATGTATATGATGGTAAAGCAATGGGAAATGCAGCGGAACTCTGCGCGTCCACCTGTGGTATCAGTCGTGAAGCACAGGATGCGTTTGCAGTGGAAAGCTACAGACGAGCACAGGAGACCTGGAAAGCAGGTAAATTCAAAGAAGAAGTTGTAGCAGTGGAAATTCAAAAAAGGGGAGAAACATTACGTTTGGAACAGGATGAAGAACCATTTAATGTAAAATTTGAAAAAATTTCTTCTCTTAAACCTGCTTTTCAAAAAGATGGTACAGTAACTGCCGCTAATGCGATGTTCCAATGACAGTAGAAGAAACGATTTGTATTGCCGCATTGTTTCAGGCAATATGTGCGAAAATTTATAAGCTAAGAACACAGAACCTGAATTTTATTATTTATCAGCGCGCACTCATCAATGAAAATAAATGGCGTGCAAGCCGCTACGGTATTGACGGTCACCTGATAGACTTTGGAAAAGAAGAAGAAATCAATACACGTGTTTTAATTTATGAGCTCCTGGATTTTATTGACGACGTGCTTGATCCTCTCGGCAGTAGGGAAGCAGTCAGTATCATTCCGAAAATTTTTGATCGCGGTACCGGTGCTGACCGCCAATTAAAAGTTTTTGAAGAAAGTAAAAGCCTTGTGAAAGTGGTTGATTATATACATGAACAGTTCTTATTTGGATTATAAAATATTTTCGATAACCATGGCACTTGCACCACCTCCTCCATTGCAAATACCGGCTGCGCCGTATTTCGCTTTTTGTTGTTTTAAAATATAAAGTAAAGTAACCAGGATACGTGCACCACTACAACCCAGGGGATGACCCAGTGAAACTGCACCTCCATGAATATTTACTTTCGAGGGATCAAGATCCATCCGTTTACTATTTTCAATACCGACTACAGCAAAAGCTTCATTAAGTTCCCAGTAGTCAATATCACTCATC
>Ga0207001_1063_pt1 | contig 11962 bp, 12 predicted proteins | sample Alteio_BWMinCont_91_FD_153481 | JGI IMG/M metagenome (GOLD analysis project Ga0207001, IMG submission 153481) | Enriched cells from forest soil in Barre Woods Harvard Forest LTER site, Petersham, Massachusetts, United States -... | ecosystem: Environmental > Terrestrial > Soil > Temperate forest >... | reverse complement strand
TATTGGACAGGAAGTGACGTTGCTGACTCATTTTGTCGTGCGTGAAGATGCGCACCAATTATTTGGATTTTTTACCCGTGAAGAGCGCATGTTGTTTCGCACCTTGCTCAAAGTGAATGGTGTTGGCCCCCGGCTTGCCTTGACGATTCTTTCCAGTATTGATCCGGATGAATTTGTGCGCTGTATCGTCAATAACGATGCCGCCAATCTGGTAAGAATTCCAGGTGTCGGGAAAAAAACAGCAGAACGTTTAATCATTGAAATGCGTGATAAGCTCGCTGCATGGCAACATCATTCACCGGTTGAAATGAATTTATTACCTGCAAGCGCTTCTCGAAATCAAGCGGTGCAAGATGCGGTATCTGCTTTAATTACATTAGGTTATAAACCACAAGAAGCTAGCCGCGCGGTGTCAAAAGTCGATGATGGCAGCTTAAGCAGTGAAGAGATGATTCGTCGTGCATTACGGGAGATGGTGGTATGAATGAACCGCAGAGAGTCATAGCACCTGCACCAACAGAACTGGATGTGATTGATCGCGCTATTCGTCCTAAATACTTAAAAGATTATGTAGGGCAAGCGGCTGTGCGCGAGCAAATGGAAATTTTTATTCAAGCAGCGCGCGCACGTAAAGAAGCGCTGGATCATGTATTAATTTTTGGGCCGCCAGGGTTAGGTAAAACAACGCTTGCCAATATTATTGCAAATGAATTAGGCGTAGGCTTGCGGCAAACATCTGGCCCTGTGCTAGAAAGAGCAGGGGATGTTGCAGCGCTGTTAACGAACCTGCAAGAAAATGAAGTGCTTTTTATCGATGAAATTCATCGATTAAGTCCTGTTGTCGAAGAAGTGTTATATCCGGCAATGGAAGATTATCAACTGGATATCATGATTGGTGAAGGGCCTGCGGCGCGTTCAATCAAGCTGAATTTACCGCCTTTTACGCTCATTGGTGCAACAACACGGGCGGGATTATTGACATCTCCTTTGCGTGATCGTTTTGGGATTGTGCAGCGTCTGGAGTTTTATCAAATTGCCGAGCTTGCGTATATTGTGCAGCGTTCTGCAACAATTTTAGGTATTCCAATTGATTTGCCTGGCGCAGAAGAAATCGCACGCCGCGCGCGCGGCACACCGCGTATTGCCAATCGTTTGTTGCGTCGTGTGCGTGATTATGCCGAAGTGAAAGGCAATGGACATATTGTCCAGGATATTGTGCAGCGCGCATTGGATTTACTCGATGTGGATATACAAGGTTTTGATATGATGGACAGAAAATTATTATTAGCCTTGATTGATCGATTTGGCGGTGGGCCGGTCGGTATTGACAGTTTGGCCGCCGCCATCAGTGAAGAGCGCGGTACCATCGAAGATGTGATTGAACCTTATTTAATTCAGCAAGGTTTTATGATGCGTACACCACGTGGTCGGGTAGCAACCAAACATGCGTATGTTCATTTTGGTTTAAAAGTGCCAGAGCAAATCGTGATACAAAAAAGCCTGAATTTATTTGAAGGAGCAGAATAAACGTCATGGCAGAATTTATTTTTCCATTGCGTGTTTATATTGAAGATACGGATATGATGGGCGTGGTGTATCATGCAAATTATTTCAATTATTTTGCCCGTGCCCGTAGTGAGTGGGCAGAGCAGACTGGGTTTGGAATTGACTGGCAGAATGCGCAAGAAATTTATTTTCCTGTCCATTCTGCCAAAATAGAGTACTTGAAACCGGCTCTTTTACATCAATGTGTGGAAGTCGTCAGTCAAATAAAAGAAACTCGACGGGCAAGTTTAGTGTACGATCAGTATTTGCGCCCAGCGGGCTTAAACGATACCATATTATGCAAAGCAGAAATTAAGATCGCCTGTGTGGGTAAAGATCTTCGCCCCAGGGCATTACCAGATATTTTTACAAGGGAGACCCAACGTGACTATTGATTCCTCTTTATGGTCGTATTTTATGAATGCAGGCCTGGTGGTGAAATTTGTGCTGCTGATATTAGTGTCAGCCTCTATTTTATCGTGGACCTATATTTTGCAGCGTGGATTTTATTTAAAACAAGTCCGTAAAGACACCATCCAGTTTGAAAATACATTTTGGTCTGGGGGTGATTTATCTAAAATGTATGCAGATAGTATGCACCGTAAAGCTGATTTGCAGGGTTCAGAAGCCTTGTTTTTTGCGGGATTTAAAGAATTTTTGCGATTGCATAAACAACCTGGCATGAGCGCAGAATCGGTCATGGAAAGTTCAAAACGTGCGATGCGCGTTGCGCAAATGCGTGAGCAAGACAAGATGGAGCTGAGTTTACCTGTATTGGCGACAGTGGGCTCTACCAGTCCTTATGTTGGTTTGTTCGGTACGGTATGGGGCATTATGTTGTCATTTCGTGCGATGGCCAATGTGCAGCAAGCAACCATTTCGATGGTAGCGCCTGGGATTGCTGAGGCATTGATTGCAACGGCGATGGGTCTTTTTGCGGCAATTCCAGCTGTTGTGGGTTATAACCGTTATATGACAGACATTAATCGTTTGTTAAATCGGTTTGATGCGTTTTCTGATGAATTTGCCAATATTTTATTTCGGCAAGCGCAGATGAGTTTAAATAAAGGCGAAGTGGAAACTTTTGCGAGGTAATATATGGCTCATTTTCCAGAGCGTGGATCACGCCGCCCAATGTCTGAAATTAACGTTGTGCCATTTATTGACGTGATGTTAGTTTTGCTGGTGATTTTTATGATTACGACACCTTTATTGACCCAGGGTGTCAAAGTCAGTTTGCCGCAAACAGAATCCAAGGCGATTCCGCCAGAACAAAAAGAACCTTTAATTGTGACGGTTGATGCGCAAGGGAATTATTTTTTAAATATTTCCAGCAAACCAAGTCAGCCCATTACTGCGCGAGTATTAAGTAATCTGGTTGCAACGCAATTATCATCGGCAGAGCAGGATCAACGTCCCGTATTGGTGCGTGGAGACAAAAATGCGAATTATGGAAAAGTCGTGGAAGCAATGTCATTGTTACAACAAGCAGGTGCAAAAAGCGTAGGATTGATTACGCAGCAGACTGCCCGTCCAAATGGTTGATGTGCTATGACGACACAATCAAAAGTCAAATATCATCGCCATCTTATTTTTTCTATCATCCTGCATGCGGTGATTTTAACGGTGCTGGTGGTGAGTTTTGAATTCAGTGGTAAAATGCCTGTGCTGGAAAACTCCGATAAAAACGCGGATATTGTGCATGCGGTTATTGTAAATGATTCAAAGATTGAGAGTGTTAAGCCGGCACTGTTGCCGCCTAAAGCACAAAAAGCGCCAAAAAAAGTGACGCCGCCGCCACCGCAAAAAGTAGAAGCCGCACCAGAAAAACCTAAGCCTGAATTGAAAAAACAACCAGTGACTATGCCGCAAAAGCAGGCTATTGCCATTCCGGATCCACGTAAAAAATTATTACAGCAGCAACTGCTAGAAAAACAATTATTAGCAGACATTCGAAAGCAAACTAACAAGCAGAAAAAAGTAAAACAAAAAGCGTTAGAAGCCTCATTTGAAAAAGAAATGAGAGCGGTCGCTGCTAAATCATTAGAGCAGCAACTGTTAAAAGAATCGAACGAATTAACCAGTGCGCGCTCGCAAAAAATGCAAGGCGTTGTTGATAAATATAAGGCGCTTATTTTGCAGGCAATTAGTCAAAATTGGATAGTGCCAAATAATTCTAATAAGAAATTAATAAGCGAGTTAATGATTCGTGTTGCGCCAGGTGGTTTGGTTCTTGATGTGCAAGTGGTGAAAAGCAGTGGCGATATTGGTCTTGATCGTTCAGCACGTGCGGCTGTTTTCAAAGCTTCTCCGTTGCCTGTGCCGACAGATTCCGCCGAATTTGAACCGTTTCGACAGTTTATTTTAAAAGTAAAACCGGAGATTGTAGCGGCACTATCGTAAAGTGTTGTATTTTTAAAGGTGCCAAACAGCGATCTTCACTGAGATTTGATTGTAATATATTGATTATATTGATATTTTTTTAAAATCTGTAACGGATTATCAGCGCTGATTCAAGGAGAACTCGTATGCTGTGGACTATTATTTTTTTCGGCGCATTGTTAACAGTGTGTTTATTATTAAGTGTTTACAAAATAAGACAGCTTAAAAATAGTATTGCCAACGTACAAACGCAATTACTCGATGAAACTGAACAAAAACAAAATTTGAATGCCGAGCTAGAAACGCTGCATAACAATCTTGTCATCAATAATTTGCAAGATCAATTAACAGGCCTGCCAAATCGACAAGTGTTTGAAGATCGTTTGACGCAAGCACTGTTACAAAGTAAACGTTATCAATTAACATTCGCAGTTATGTTCCTGGATATTGATGGGTTTAAAATTATTAATGACGCATTAGGTTATGATGTAGGTGATGTGTTATTAAAAGAAGTCGCTATCCTGTTAAAAGACTCCATCCGCCAGGTAGATACTGTAGGTCGTTTCGCCGGCGATGAGTTTGTTTTTATTTTACCGCAACTATCAAAAGCACAAACATCTGCCTATGTTGCCCAACGATTATTGGATATTATTTCTCAACCGTTTCAAATACAAGATCAAGAATTATTTATCACGGCAAGTATTGGTATCGCAACATTTCCTGTGGATGGCGAAGATGTACAGACTATTTTGAAAAATGCAGATATTGCCATGCATCAGGCCAAATCACGTGGTCGTAATAATTATCAGTTTTACAGTGAAGAGATGCATGCATTAAGCCGGCGCGAATTGATTTTAAGTTCGAGCTTGCGCAGTGCGTCAATTTATCGCGATTTTACCTTGCTATATATGCCGCAATTAAATGTTGAAACCAATAAAATTGTTGCCATGGATGTGTTGCTGCATTGGCAGCATGCTGATTTTGGTCTGATTTCATTGCAGGATTTTTTTCGCCTGGCCGAAAATAGCGGAAAAATTTTAGCAATTGGTGAATGGATGCTACGTTGCGCGTTGCAACAATTTAAAAAATGGAAATCACAGGGCGTTTACTTTAATCAGATTATTGTGACAGTTTCGTTACGGCAATTAGAAGATACACATTTTGTTTATAAAGTGGCGCAGCTTTTACAAGAAGAAAGTTTAGATCCATCGTGTCTTATCTTAAAAATTTCCGAGACAATGTTGTTGCGAAAATTAGAGTTAATTGAAAAAGCATTGCATATGCTTAAACATTTAGGCATACAAATTGCAATTGATGAATTTGGTGCAGGCCATTTAGCACTGCAACATTTGCGTCATTTCCCCGTGGATTATTTAAAAATAGATCGTTCACTGATTCAGGATATTTCAGTGAATAAAGACAGTCAGGCAATTGTTCAAATGATTATTGCGCTTGCAAAAAATTTGCAAATCATTGTTGTGGCTGATGGTGTTGACAGTCAAAATCAAAAACAATTATTGACAGAGTTGGGGTGTCGAATGATGCAAGGAAGTTTGTTTGGTAGTACACCACGTAATGCCGAGGAAGTGGTAAAAGAAACTGTTTTATAATGTTAATAAGGAAAAAACGCAAAGATGTCTTTTGATAGTAGTCCTGATTTTTCAGCAATTCCTTTGTTTGATATGCAGCAGTTTGTCAGTCATGATCTAGCTGTGCGCGATCAGTTTGTCACGCGGTTGCGCGATGTTTGTCATCATGTTGGATTTTTTTATATAAAAAATCATGGCATCAGTTCGCAATTGCTGGGAAAAATATTGGTATTAACAGCCGCTTTTTTTAATTTATCGCAAGAAGAAAAAGATGCCATCCGAATTTCTCTTTCACCACATTATCGAGGCTATGGACGACTTGGTGCAGAAACAACAGAAGGTAAGGCAGATTATAAAGAAAGTTATGATTTAGGATTGGAGCAACGTGCAAGACCCGTATCGGCCGAGCAACCTTATCGTATTTTGCAAGGGCCAAATCAATGGCCTGCATCGACGTTGCTTGCCAAGTTACACTGGCAAGAAACGGTGTTGGAGTATATTGCTGCGATGCAAGTATTGGGACAGCAATTGATGAGGGCAATATCGCTGACGTTAGGATTTTCTGCAGATTATTTTGTTAATCAGTTTTGTGCTAATGCAGAAGATTCGTATGCTATTTTACGGTTATTGCGTTACCCTCCAGGTCGAGTCAATGGTAAACATCAAGCGCCTGAATTGGGTGTAGGGCCGCATGTGGATTTTGGATGTTTAGTGATGTTGCTGCAAGATCAAGTGGGCGGTTTGCAAGTGCAAAATTGCAGTGGACAATGGATTGATGCGCCACCGATCAAAGACACCTTGGTTATTAACATTGGTCACATGCTGCAGATATGGTCGAATAATTATTTTTTGGCAACACCGCATCGGGTGATTAATGTATCTGAAAAAATTCGCCATTCAGTGCCTTTTTTCTTTGAACCGAATCTTTCGACAGTAGTAAGTCCGCTGAATATACCTTCACCATTGTTAATGCAAATGAATCGCCCGCATGTTGATCCACAAACGCAAGTTGTTTATGGAAAGCATATGTTGAAAATATATCATCGCAGTTTTCAATAAGAGACATAATATGTAAAGTGAGGCGAAAGAAAATGTTTCGAGATAGCAAATCATCAATCCCTGTTGCTACAGTCATGACTGTAACAACAAAAGCAAAAAAACACAGCAATTATACCCTTTATTTATTACCAGATGATAAACCTGAATCGCTAGCACAAGCACAGCTTGGTATTAAGGATAGCAATGCAGTGTTAGTGTACCCTGACCCTACTAACACAAGCAGCAGTAGCTCAGGATCACGTAAATATAAAGCTTGTTTTATTCAACATGGTAAATTGCTTGTGAATGAAAAAAGCGAATTAGCAGAAGTGACTCTGGGTAATCAGGTGTTAAGGGGTAAAGGTTTGTTATCAGCAACAGTCACACCCAATTATGCCAACATCATCAACATGGCATTATCAAAAGCACGAATTACGATACCCTCCATCTTGCTAACACCTAAAGTTCTAATGGAAAGTTGTATCATTCCTGGGGTTGATCCAAAATCATTGACGGCCTTTTCACAAGCCTCGTTTTATGCAAATACACTGACAAAACCAGCATTAATTAAAAAAGCGGCTGAAAAATTATTAAATCATGTGATTCGTGGTGAAGAAGCTGAAGCAAAAAAAATGTTAGAAGCAAAACCACGTTTATTATTAGAAAGAGGTTTAGTGACAGATTACTCAGGCCGTCAAATTGAAGGGACAGCATTTCAGCTGGCGCTGGGTGCTGAAGATACGCAGATGTGTGAAATGATAGCGCCTTACTTTAATCGTTTGACAGATCGAGCGGGTGAAGCTGAAAAATTAAAACAATACCAAATACAATTTCCTGAACAAGAAGAAAAAGCCGAAGTAATACGTGAAGATACCCCTGATATTGCTGCGCTCAAACAACTAATTCAAACGATTCGTACATCCAATACCGATGAGGAATGCGAACCAGCCCTTGCCGCTTTTAGAGAATTTTTAAAACCCAAAGGTGTTATTAAAACAGGCAAACATTTTAATGCCGAGCTTTTGCTAACAGCCTTTCAACTGTATGATGAGAGTTACGTTGATTGGAATAGCCGTAAAAATAACTTGTGCTGGTGTAAGGTAGTAGGTTACATACAGCGTTTTCTGCCGGCTTGTTATGCTCAGGCTTTTTGTCGAGGGCTCTCTGGGCTCGTTGAGCGGGGTGATAAATTAAGAAGATCTCTTGAATTTCTTTATGATCCTGGTGTTTTCTTTTTTCCTTTATCTTCTTCTCCTTCGGGACTCGGTTATGAATATGCCGGGCGGCCCGATCTTCCTTTCGGTTGTGCTCGATCTGCGCGGCGGTGGACCGTGACCGTAGAGGCTTTCAAAACTTATATTAAGCAAAAACGAGCGTATTGCGGTGTTATGCAACCAGAGCATCATCCGAAGCGGCAGCGCACCCAGTAATCGATAATGACGACAGCCAGATCAATATGCCAAGTTATGAGCGCTGCAACCTGGTATGCGAGAAAATCAAACAGTTGACTTGAAATAAAAGCGATCTTGATGGAGAATACTGTTCATTTTTTAGCGAAACTGAGGAGTGGTAAAAATATGAGCACAACAAGAATTAGTACGAATCCGCCAGGTGGCCCAGCCTTGTTAGAAGCACAAACATCTGCTGTTGAAGCAAAAGACGAGGTTGTGAGCGTTATTGAGATAGCGGATGATTTTTCAAATGAGTTTGCTGCAACAGGTATTGAAAAGGTTAGTCTGCTTCAGGCAGTACTCAATGAAATAGCTGCCGCAGAACATTCGACTTCTGAATCGGCTTCAGCAAGTTCATCAACACGTTCTGCTGGTTTGTTTTTTAGCGCAAGCGCAAGACCAAGACCATTAGAAGCGTCACCTTTTCTGATGGTGGGTAAGCATGATAGTGGCTTCTCACCTGCAAAACGCTAATGTTGGGTGCGTGGTGTCGCTGTTAAATTTATGATATAAACCGTCTTTTACGTCAGCTTTTCTTTGGAGGCATCCATTAGTATGAGAAAATTAGTTGCGGGGTTATTTTTCTTTTTGTTTTCGCTTGTTGCAAATCAGGCGTTCGCTTTGTTGAGCATGGAGCTTACGCGCGGTGTATCTGGCGCGGTTCCTATTGCGATAGTGCCTTTTGCCGTAGAGGGTCAAGCGCCTTCGCAAGATATGGCATCGATTATCAGCAACGATTTACAAAATAGCGGGCGGTTTAAAGTATTGGGTGGTGACAAAATCACAAGTTTTCCAAGCAATGCTGGCGATGTGCAATATGATTATTTTCGTCGGTTAGGTGCGGATAATTTAGTGGTTGGTAAAGTGCAAGAAGTAGGCCCTGATCGCTATCAAGTGCAGTTTCAATTGCTGGATGTTTTTAAGGGTAAAAATGCAGCGCAAAGTGGACAGCAGCCAATATTACTCAGTCAAAAAATTACCGTATCCGGTAGTCAATTGCGCGCATTGGCGCATCATGTCAGTGATTTAGTCTATCAGCAGATTACCGGTGTTAAAGGTGTTTTTTCAACCCGCCTTGCTTATGTTGTTGTGCAAAGATCTCCTGCAGTGACACATTATACGCTTGAAGTTGCGGATCAAGATGGCTACAACCCCAGACCTTTATTATCCTCAACGGATCCTATCATGTCGCCGGATTGGTCTCCGGATGGCAAAAAAATTGCTTATGTTTCTTTTGAAAACAAGCAATCTTCTATTTATGTGCAGGATGTAGCAACAGGTGAACGGCATTTAATGACCCAATATCCAGGCATTAATGGCGCACCATCTTGGTCACCTGATGGCCATAAGTTGGCTTTAGTGTTATCAAAGGGTGATACAATCGATCAAAAGGGTACGCCTAGCATTTATATCATGGATTTGGGTTCGCATCAGTTAACGCGCTTAACAAAAGATTTTAATATCAATACTGAGCCAGCATGGTCACCGGATGGACGAAAAATTATTTTTACTTCCAATCGCAGTGGTAATGCACAAATTTATCAAATTGATCTGGGTTCGCGCGCAACATCACGCGTTAGTTATGATGGAAAATATAATGCGCGAGGGTCATTTACGCCAGATGGCAATCATATTGTGATGATCAATCAAGGCTCTGGTATGTATAACATTGGAATTTTAGATCTGGATTCTGGTACGTTGCGTGTGTTAACAAATTCTGACACAGACCATGGTTCGCCGAGCATGGCGCCTAATGGTTCTATGGTGTTATTTGAAACGGTTTATAATGGCCGCACTGTTTTAGGGATGGCAGCAACAGATGGCAGCGTGCAAATACGTTTGCCAGCGCGAAACGGTGAAGTGCAAGATCCAGCTTGGTCACCGTTTTTATCGTAACTTTTTAAAGACGGTTTTAAATTTTCACGGTATACTTTTGCCATTTGGCGATGGTAAAAAAAAATTCTAAATAAATGGAGACAGGTTATGAAATTCAAAAAATTAGCTCAAGTACTGTTGATTAGCGGCAGCATTTTAGCCTTAGGCGCTTGCTCTACTAATAAGCATAATGGCGCATCTGCAATGGATGGAAGTGGTGAAGGTGGTGCAATGGCCTCTGGTGTTGGCCAAGGGGATGAGTTTGGTGGTACCGGTGGCGCAGGTTCACGACAATCCTTGCAGCAACGTACATTCTATTTTGATTATGATAGAAGCGAAGTGCGTGAAGAATATCGTCCAGCAATTAACGCAAATGCAGATTTTCTCGTAGCACATCCAAATGCTAAAGTGATTCTGGAAGGTCATACCGATCCACGTGGCAGCCGTGAGTATAACGTAGCGTTAGGCGAACGTCGTGCGAATGCCGTTGCTGATATCTTAAGATCAAAAGGTGTTAATCCACGTCAAATCCGCGTAGTAAGTTATGGCGCAGAAAGACTGGCTGTTTCTGGTCACTCGGACCAAGATTATCAACAAGATCGTCGTGCAGTCATTGCTTATATGCAAAAATAAAACCAGTTGTTATTCCCGCGCAAGCGGGAATAACTTGTGTGATTAATGGGAGGTGCTTGTGCCAAGTTTAAAACATATTTTAGCAGTAGCAGTTTTGTCTGGTATGGCAACGTTTGCTTTTGCAGAAGATTCTGCACCTGTTTATGATGCAGATAATTATCCGCCACAGTTTGATGGTCAGGCGGATGCGAGTGCAGCGCCTTCGCCGCAGCAGGCACAACCTCAAGTCTCCCAAGCACCTAGTCAATCTTTGTCATTAGATCAGCGTGTTGCGCGTGCTGAGCAACAAATTAATAATATGCAGCATTCTGATTCATCATCCAAGACAGATGAGTTACAGAATGAAGTGCAGTCTTTGCGTGGACAAGTTGAAAGTTTGACGCATCAATTACAACAACTACAAACCCAGCAGCGTACCCAGTATTCTGATTTCGATAAACGGTTGAATACGCAAGCTGCAGGTAAAGCAAAGCCCATGATGGCTGCTGATACGTCGGATGATGATTCTGCACCCATGAAAACAATACCTGATGAAGCCATTGTTGCAAAAACCCCCGTTCTTAAATCATCAGCTAAAGCGCCAAAGACGCCAAAAGCGGTTGCTGATAAAACGCAGGCACCTGCACCCGTTGCAAAATCCGATGAACAGCAACCCAATGTTGCTGAAGAACAACAAATTTATCAAACTGCTTATAACTTAATAAAAGCAAAAAAATATAATGAAGCAGTCACCGCATTACAAAAAATGTTACAAAAATATCCTTCTGGGCAATTTGCTGCGAATGCGCATTACTGGTTGGGTGAGTTATACGGATTGATGGGTAATAATGCTCAATCAGCGGTTGAATTTGGCAATATCGTGAGTAATTATCCTGATAGTCCCAAGGTCTCGGATGCTCAGCTTAAGTTAGGATTAATTTATGCCTCGGCATTCAAATGGTCTGATGCGAAATCCGCCTTTAAAAAGGTTGTGAATCATTATCCAGGAACGGCATCTGCGCGCTTGGCTGCCGAGCAGCTTAAGCAAATGAAAGAGGCAGGTCATTAGTTCGTGAGTCGTCTGCGTATTACCGAAATTTTTTTCTCCTTGCAAGGTGAAACAAGAACAGTGGGTTTGCCCACTGTTTTTGTGCGTTTAACCGGTTGTCCTTTGCGTTGTGGTTATTGTGATACAGATTATGCATTCCAGGGCGGCGACTGGCATGAAGTGCATGACATTATCGAGCAAGTAAAAGGCTATGGCGCGCGTTACGTGACAGTCACTGGTGGTGAGCCGTTGGCTCAGAAAGCTTGTCTTGAGCTCCTACAGGGCTTATGTGATGAAGGTTATGAGGTTTCACTAGAAACCAGCGGAGCGTTAGATATTTCACAAGTGGATCCACGCGTTATTAAAGTAGTTGATATCAAAACCCCAGGTTCATTAGAAGTTAAAAAAAATCGTTTCGAAAA
>Ga0207001_1061_pt1 | contig 12024 bp, 7 predicted proteins | sample Alteio_BWMinCont_91_FD_153481 | JGI IMG/M metagenome (GOLD analysis project Ga0207001, IMG submission 153481) | Enriched cells from forest soil in Barre Woods Harvard Forest LTER site, Petersham, Massachusetts, United States -... | ecosystem: Environmental > Terrestrial > Soil > Temperate forest >... | reverse complement strand
CATTCGGTTTATTATTATCATGCACGTCGACGACAAGACAAACCGCTACGTGAACGCATGAGGGAGATTGCTGAGACCAGGGTAAGGTATGGGCACTGGCGGATACATACGCTGCTCAGACGCGAAGGATGGAAAGACAATCATAAGCGCACGTACAGAGTGTATAAGGAAGAAGGTTTGAACCTGAGAAGTAAAAGACCCAGACGTAATAAAGCGGCAGCACATAGGATGGAAAGGCCCGATAACACTGGATTATACGAGTGTTGTTCAATGGATTTTGTTTCAGATGCGCTCTTTGACGGCAGAAAATTCAGAGCCTTAACTTTAGTGGATAATTATAGTCGGGAGTGCCTGGCAATTTACGTGGGACAATCACTGAGAGGAAAAGATGTTGTAAACGTTCTGGAACGAATAAAAAGGGAAAGAAAAATTGTACCCAGGAGAATACAAACAGATAACGGAAGTGAATTTATATCCAAAGAAATGGATCAATGGGCTTATGAAAATAAAGTAACTATGGATTATTCCAGACCAGGAAAACCAACCGATAATCCGTTCGTAGAATCTTTCAACGGAAGCTTTCGTGACGAGTGCTTAAATGCACACTGGTTCTTATCTTTGGAAGATGCAAGTGAAAAGATCGAGGCCTGGAGAATCGAATACAATCAGTACAGGCCACATAGTTCATTGAATGATTTAACACCGGTAGAATTTATCGAGCAGTTGCAGAATAAGAAAGAAATAAAGAAGGCCCTGCCGGGGGCGCCTTCATCTGATCCGATGATATTTGCAGCGGCAAAACAACGCCCAGCTGCATCAGAAAAATCATCCGATCAGCTGAAGGACAGTAAGCGTTTTAAGACTCCGAAATTCTAATTCATCCTGCTACGGAATACGGGGGGACCTCAATAGTAGTAAAAAGTCTAAATTAGTACTGTCCTAAAATCGGGAAGGCTTCATTTAGTATATAATTCAAGTTTCATTGTAAGCTTCCCCGAAATTCTGCAATACAAGATTAGAGAATTTGCTGGAGGAATCTCAGTTATTTTTTGGGTGTTTAGTATTTAATTCAAATTTCATGACTTTGGAACCAGCGATTTGTTCTGCATATTTCCAAGCAGAAAATGGGAGGCTATCGCCGTCATCTGAATAGATGACTGGATCTTTGTCATAAAGAATCTGGACGAGATATTTTATTTACAAGCAAACATCTGAGAAGCCGGCAAAGACGGAACTGTATTCAGCGACAATCATCCGTATTACGAGATCGGAAAAGACAATCCGAAATGGGCGCTGGATAATTACGGGTTGCCGATCCCGGAGGAGAATGATTAAATAAACTCTATTTATCCAGATCATCTTCGATGTCCGCGGGAGGTGGCTCGTAAAATTTATTTTTGATCTCTCGGATTTTATATAATAATATCTTACGCATATTTTCTAATTCGGTTGCTCTAGATATTGGAAAACGAGATCTCCGAAGTAGTTCACCAATACGTCTCAATAACATTAAAAAAGTATGACAAAGACCTAGAACGATTTGTTCGTCTGTTATCAAGTCGATTCTTGCTATTCCATCATTAATGGTTTCAAATACTTCTCTGAACCAACTAGTACCCACAGTTCTAAGTACTGTTGGACTTGGATTAAGGGAAATTTGCCTCGTTAAACCTAACACTTCCTCTAAAATTTCTCTGTCTGGTCGTACATAATCAGTCTTTGATGCAGGTTTGGGTGAGCTGATCACTTGTTGAATTTTTATTTCAAATTCAGGCCACCAAACTTCAAATGATTTATTTAAGGTATCCTGCGGCAAACGTTGATCTTGTAATTCAAGATTGATCATATTTAGCACTTTAAAAAGTTCTTCTTTAGAAAATTTTGCGCCTTGGAATTGAGTTAGAGGTCCAGTTAAATCCGAAGGATCCATATCAAATAATATTGGACAAACTTTAGAATTGTCAATATTTTTTGAAATTGCTCCAGCTTCAAACATTATCCAGGGGGCTTCTCGATTTTCCTTAACCAGACATATGATTCCAATTTTACTTTCGTCAAGTTCTTTGGAAATTTCCGAATTCCATCTTGAGCCTTTTGTTAAATCATCTGGTGAAAAATAGACTCTTACTGCTTGAATGACATTAGGTAAAAACTCTTTAATTGCTATTGCAAGCTGTTTACTAGTTTCGCCTGACCAACTGATAAAAACTTTCATACGTTGATTGTTTTAGAGTTTTTAAATGTACTTAATATTAGAACTACTAAAATGAAATAAAGAAGGAGATTATCGCACAAATTTGCGAATCCGAATAATTACCCAAATTTCGATTTTAAAAAATACCTGCATAAAACCCCCTGGTTTGATGGGGAAACTAAATTGGATGAAAACAAGTTTATCTACGTGTAGAAAGGCCTAACCGAATGGCTAAATCCTCAATATCATTTCGCCTGGCCAGCCTGCCTGCCCAATCAGCCGGGATAGAATTAAATCCATAAAGGAGGCCAGCCAATCCACCGGTTACGGCCCCATTGGTATCAGTATCCTCACCCAGGTTCACCGCCTTTAAAACAGCTGATTGATAACTGTTCGTAGTAAGCAGGCACCAAATACCTGCTTCTAGGGTATGGATAACATAACCGGTGCTATGAATTTTATCCTCCGGCACTTTAGCAATATCCTGCTTTAGCAATCTGTCAAATGGGGAAATTTCAATTGGGTCAATCGACATAGAGTTCAAAAATGAAATCACTTGATCCTGGAGATGGAAATATATTTCAGACTTTTCTTTCCCTTCCAAGATAAGTCTGGCAAATTCAAGATAATAAAAACAGGCAATCACAGAACGAATATGCCGATGTGTAATGGAAGAAACTTCCCGGATTACCTGGAAGCGGTCGTTCACGGGCATATCCTTAATATAAAAAAGGAGTGGCAGAATTCTCATTAAAGAACCATTGCCATTTTCTGATTCTTCCATTCCACCAGCTAAATCAGGTTGGATGCCCTCTTTCAATCTTTGAATCGCCTTACCTGTAGTTATACCTATATCAAATACGCTTCCCAATGGTGTCCAGAAATTAGTATCCTTCCACGCAATGAAATTATCAGCAGCCTTTTGCAGATCGTAACCGTCGACCTGTGCTTCTGCCAGGCAAAAAGTTAGGGAACTATCATCCGAGAATGTGCCAGGGGGAAGATTATAAGTCCCATAACCTACCATGTCGGTTATTGGATTTATCTTTAAATCTTCACGGCTCTTATACTCAACAGGAACACCCATTGCGTTGCCAACTGCGACACCGAAAAGTGCAGATCTCATTTCCTTACTAAGGTCCAAACCCTGACTTGTAAATAAAAGATTACCGAAGAGACTCCAGCTTTTTATGCTGTCGACTCCTGATTTAATATTTTTGTCCGCATACATATCACCTACATCGATTCCTAAAAGTCCTCTGGCAATGAGAAAGGAAATCGTTTCCCGGTCATTATTGTCGTCCTCAACTGTATATTTTTTATGATCTCTCTCCGCCCAAAATTCTTTTATTAAATAGCCGTCCCCTTCTTTGATTAATTGTCCTTTAAAAAGTCCGTATCCGGTCCATGAACGATGAAAGTAAAGCCAGTCTTTTTCGCAAAAGATGAACCACTTGTCCTCCATTTGCTCCGGTATCAGCCCCCTCGTTAATTTTGAATATTGTGCATCTGTAAAATGCAGGGAAATGTCAATCCGCTTTGGTTTGTTTATAGGCAAGTTTTTCCAGCTTTTCATTGAAGCAATTTTTCCCATGGATTTTTCCGGAATAGCTGCAGTTATTTCCTCAGGATCCCGGAAGAACGTATTTCTATCGTATCCTTTATAATCCTCAATCATTGCTTTTAACCGGTCAGCCAGGTAAGGATTTCCGGTATGTAAATGTCCATAAATCAGTATAGCTTCCTCTACATATTCGTTTCTCTTTTTCATTGTCCAATCCTTGGGAGGAGGTTGCAGATTGGTAATCCTGTCAGCCATTTTTATGGCCCATACTTCGTGACGCTTTCTTTTGATTCTTTTCAGGCTGTCCATCATCCGCTCTTCCTTTGGTAAATTGCTGTTTTTGGTGAGAGAGAGTACAGACTCCAAAACAGCATCCCCAAAAATGAATGAAATTTCTTCACTTGTAACAGAAGTATCTTCCATCACATCATGAAGCAAGGCTACCTTTAGAGCAAAGTCTAAATTAAAATCCTTTGAATGCTGGGCTGCCACAAGGATTTCCATAGCCACGTTACTTAAATGCACGAGGTAAGGAAGTTCCGTACTAGGCAGTTTTTGGTCAATATGCTTTTCCGCTACAAATTTTATGATCAACTGATAGATTCTTTGTGTCGGAGCATTTTTCAACTCTAAACGAAAGACGATTGGCATGGCAATTTGCTCCGCATAATTCCAGGCAGAGAATTTTACGTTTTCATTGTTATCTGAAAAAATAACCGGGTCTTCGCCATACATAGTATACATGGCTTTGACAGTTCCATAATCCATCCCAGGCTTCCAATTTTCTTCAAAATATAATTCAACTAATCGCTTAGCTCTTCTTAGGGCTTCCTCAGGTGTTTTGAACCCTTTTTCATAATACACCGCATCTTCCTCCATATAATTGAAGTTATCATAGACTTTTAAATAGAAAGACATAACAAATTATTATTTGAGATTAATGACCACTACCCGAATAAAATTGAAGTACTGAGACCGAGAAAAAATCGTCGAATTAGACGAGGAGAGGGATAGCTCTAAAATTTCTGATAATTTCTGAACTATTTTCCAACTAATTCAATATACGAAATTTTCACCAGAAAATATAGCACTTGGAAAGTTATTTAGGCTATTTCAGCAGAATGAAAGTATTTATTATTATTAGTTTCATTAGAAGCGATCTTAATCTTATACCCAAGATCTAATTTCAAACTTCGGTTGAAAGGCGATTATGTTGAATATACTTAGTTGGAATTAATCTGCGAGTTTTTAATACCTTGGCAGCAGTATGGCTATTGAACTTATATTTTCAGAACCGCAACCCTTTTGCGCTTACGCTAATCACATCATCGATCAAATGAAAATGCTATCGGAAATTAGACTGCCTGACCCTGTGGTCTGGTCGGTAGATTGGCCTACTTTGGATGCGTTCTCTCACACTAACAATTCAGAGAAACGAAACTGGAAATCGATTTCGCCCTTCGATCGTCTGGCGGACCATAGGCAATCACCGGCGATCTATTATTTTATAGTTGAAGATTCGGACTGCAAAAGGATCATGACGGCATTCAGCCAGAGTAAGGTGCATTCGTTAAGACTCAAGCGGGAAAATGGATTAAAGGCCGCTGGATTTTATAATCTATGCCATGTTCCAGATTCGATGATAACAAGCAAATGCCTATATGCCGGGAGTGTCAAAAACAATTTGGATTCTAGGTTACGACAACATCTGGGCTATCAACGATCCGGAAGGACAGGTGCATTATATCTGAAGCAAGTGTTTGAAAACCTTGATCCTGCTCCGCGGATAACATTTCATGCTTATATATTGCCAAAGGAATATCGACAACTGACCGAACACATCGAATTTGTATTCCAAGAAAAACTGAATCCTATACTTGGAAAACGGGCATTCAATGGTCAGCTAGATACTATATTTTCGCCTAAATCGTTGTCAGGAATATCCATTTAATCTTATAATTGTCAAATCCTTTGCAAAAATATTCCTCATAATTTGCATTAAGGACATTATTCATTCTATATAACTAATATTACTCTGTTCTCAAACTCTTAACAGGGTTTACAGTCGCTGCTTTGACAGCCTGATACCCTACTGTAATGATGGCAATGATAATGGCAAATGTTCCTGCCATTATAAATACCCAAATGCTAATATTAATTCTATTAGAATAATCTTCCAGCCATTTATACATAAAATACCAGGCAACTGGTGAAGCTATAATGATCGAAACTATTACCAGTTTCAGGAATTGTTTAGTTAACATAGTAACGATCCCGGTGACAGAAGCACCAAGTACTTTACGAATGCCGATTTCTCTGACGCGCTGTTGAGCTGTTAAAGTTGCAAGGCCGAACAATCCCATGCAGGAAATAAATATAGAAATCGTCATCGCAGTATTCATAATTTTAAGTTCTCTCTGTTCTTCATCATAGAACCGGGCAATATCCTCATTAAAGAAACTTAGTTCAAATTTTTCCGTAGGGTAAATTCCTTTCCAGATTTTTTCAATATTGGAAATAATTGTTTTATAATGATCACTCTGATTTTCGGAAGATACCATCTTCACACTCATTGTCCCTGTGAATTTTTTGGTGGCCATAATAAAAAGAGGAGCTATAGGCGCCTGCAGAGATTCTGAATAAAAATCAGCCAATACGCCAACAATCGGACCTGTCCATGGACCTACGGCCATCAAATGTCCAATAGCATCCGTTGATTTTTTATATCCAAGTTGCTTAACACAGGATTCGTTAATTAAAAATTCGGCCAGCGAGCCATTTTTTGGCATCCTGATATTCCTGCCATCAATAATTTTTAGCCCATATAAGGGTACATAATTTTCATCTCCAAATCTGCTGGGGAATGCAAATTCAGTTCCTTTTTCTATATCCTTGAACCTGGATTTTCCATTAAAATGACTTGCCACAGGTCTGGCATTGAGACTCACCATGCTGACACCCGCTAATTTTCTGATTTTGCCTGCAAATATTTCATTATCAGCATCCGTATATTGCAAATTTGGGTTGATTTCATCCAAATTGATATTCACGATAGCATCTTTGGTGAACCCTAAATCCTTATTGAGCATATAATGGATCTGCCTGCCAACGACTATCGTTGCAATTATAAAGAACAAGGAGACGGCAAACTGGAAAACAATAAGCGATTTTCTCAGGTAATGCTTTTGACTGGAATCCCCTTCTACCTGACCTTTCAGGCTAAGAACCGGTGCAAATGAAGATAAAATAATTGCCGGATAGAGACCTGCAAACACAATGCTAAAGACTGCGATGATAATTAAAAAGATTATTGTACTTGCATTCATTACATCCCATGTCCCAAAATCTGCCGGAATGAATTCCCGAAAACCGCGTAGGACCGGTACGAAAATTATGATAGATAGTATCATCGCAAAAAATACAACAACTCCTGTTTCGCTCAGGAATTGCAATATGATGCCTATCCTGTAGCTTCCCAATACTTTTCTGATACCGATCTCTTTCGCCCTCCGCATGGATTGCGCGGTGGATAAATTTATGAAGTTAATGACGGCGATGATTAGAATAAATGCAGCAATACCCATCAGGGCATATATTGTCGGTAAGTGCGCCTGTCTTGAATAATAGTCTCCATACCTGGTATCAAAGTGAAGAGTTGCAAGAGGCTGGAGATCAACTTTAAAATTTTCGCCCTGCATATTGAGGGGCCTTCGGTTTTTCAGCATCTTTGCAACCCAGTCATTAAACGAAGTTTCTCCAAACCCGGTTTGCAGCTTAATAAAAGTTTGGGAATATCTCCTCTCTCCCCATGAGTCAGGCTTATTTGGATCATCAATTCCTGTCGCGTTTTTCAGAAAGCTGGTTGCGATGCTGCTAAAAGAAATAAAATCTTTAAAATTAAGATCTGTATTCTTATCCCAATCCTTTACAATACCCGACACTATTAAGTGCAATGAATCGTCATAGATCAGTTCTTTGCTTATAATCTGATTTAAAGGAATGTCTCCAAAATATTTTCTTGCTCTGCTCTCTGTTAGGACTACTTTGAAAGGCTGATCCAATGCGGTGGTTGGTGTCCCAGCTAACCATGTATACCTGAAAATAGAAAAGTAAGGAGGCTCTGCAATGATCATATCATAAGCTTTTGCCTGTTCATACTTTACTCCCTGATTATTTCCTTTCCTTTTTTCAGAGGGCACAGTTACGCTTGCGTGATAGGAATAGAAATTTGCTATCTGATCGACATAGGGGCATTCGTCTTTAATTATGTGGGATGCTGCGAGTGATATATTGTTAAAATATGACCAATCGGTATAGCCAGGTTCGAAATGACTCGAAACAGCTCTATAAATGCGGTCATTGTCCGGGTGAAACCTATCATAGCTCAATTCGAAGCTGGAAACTAAATAGATGACCAGGCATGCACTGATGCCTAAAGCCAGACCCAGAATATTAATAGTTGTATATATCCTATTCCGGACCAAGTATCGCCAGGCAATCTTGAAATAGCTTTGAAACATGAATTTAAATTTACGAAAATTAGTATCCTTCTAACCAATTTAACCTTAAACTTTTTTCTCAACTATCTCATACCGGATTCCTTTTTCTTATCTTTAAAGAGGCTAGTGGTTGTTACATTAAAATCTGGCCGATGCTCAAATGCTATTTCAAAATCGCCTGGCGAAACATTATAAAGCATAAAGTTTACAGCTTCATTAATATATTGGGACTGGCGATAGGCATATGTGGGTTCCTGGTAATTTTTCTGATCGTTCACTATGATTTAAGCTTCGATAACTTTCATCCGGATAAAGAAAGGATTTATCGAATAGTAGGAGACCTGAAAACAGCTTCAGGAGAAGACATTGATTTGAACAGGGCTCCTTATTCATTACAATTATCACTGCAACATGAGGTTCCGGGCATAGACAAAATCGCCGCCTTTAATCCCATTAATGCAAAAATCGTTGTACATAATACGGAGGGTCAGATAAGAAATTTTGATAGTGGGACTGAAGACGGCAATTGGTGGACATCCGTTATTGTTGCCAATCAGGATTACTTTTCTATTTTTAAATATGACTGGCTGGCGGGTGATGAAGAAACTGCGCTGGATCAGCCTTATGAAGTCGTGATTACCGCAAAAAAGGCCCATCAGTATTTTGGCGGGATGCCTTATAATAAAATGCTGGGAAAGGAAATCATATACAATGATTCCATAAGAGTTCGGGTATCAGGCATTGTCAAAGACTGGAATCAAAATACTGACCTGCCATTTACTGATTTTATTTCCTTCAGCACACTCTACCTGCCTGGTGATTTGAAAATCCCTGGTCTATGGACTTTCATTAAACTTTCAAAAGGGATTTCATTCTCCTCCATCAATACCCAACTAGACCGTTTTACTAAAAAATATTTTAACAAGGACCCCTTACTCAAAAAAATTATGTACCTGCAGCCATTAGCGGACATGCATTTCAACTCGCATTTTTATGAAGATGGTTTCCGCAAGGCACATTTGCCAACTATCTACAGCCTCATGGCCATTGCTTCCTTTATCCTGTTAATTGCGGTTATAAATTTTATCAATTTATCCACTGCACAATCCGTTAGTCGTGCGAAGGAAATGGGTGTTCGTAAAATATTAGGTGGCAACAAAGGCCATCTAATTTTTCAATTCTTAACTGAAACATTTATCCAAACCTTTATTGCGACCCTGATTGCAACTCTTTCGGTTAAACCTATTTTGATAGTTTTTCAAGACTACATTCCTCCAGGCATAAGATTTAATCCGATTAATCCATTTACAGTTTTCTTTTTATTCTCATTAATTCTTATCACCACGTTGTTAAGTGGCATTTACCCTGCTAAGGTATTATCTTCTTATTCTCCGGTATTAAGCCTAAAGGGTATCGGGTTGACAAAGCCAAACGAAAGAATGTCGCTGCGGAAGGGATTGATAGTTTTCCAGTTTACACTATCACTGATCTTTATTATTGCTGTGATCGTTATCAGATCCCAACTACAATTTATCAGGAATAAGGACCTGGGTTATAATACGGACGCAATCATCACTATAAAAACCCCGTGGCAGGATAGTCTGAGTAAAGTAAACGTATTGTCAGAGAAAATGAAACAACTGCCTTCTATTCAAAAGCTGGCTTTGGAAGCATTTCCACCAATTGGTCCGGCTGGCGATCTGCTGGATATCCAATACAAAGGCAAAAAAGAAGTATCGTTAATGGTAGGAATGGATGAAGGAAATGAAAATTTTATTCCGGTATATCAAATGAAATTATTGGCTGGGAGGAATTTATTACCCGGTGATAGTTTGAATGAACTGGTATTAAATGAATCTTTATCCAAAAGATTGGGATTTACTCATCCTGCTGATGCAATCGGGCAATTTGTGTTTTCAAGTCACAAAATGATCCCTATTGTAGGTGTGGTTGCTGATTATCATACTAAAACGCTGCATTAAGCAATTACGCCTGTGTGTATTGGCAGTATACCCGAAGATCAAAGGGAGATAGTTCTTAAACTCTCCACGAAAGGAAAACAATTCAACCAATTAAAAGAAACACATGCAAGCCTGAATAAATCCTGGAATGAGGTTTATCCCGGAATTCCTTTTGAATTCAGTTTTCTGGATGAATCTATTGCGAGTATGTATACAAAAGAGCAAAAGACGTCCACCTTAATGAACCTTGCCATGGTCGTAGCAGTATTTATTTCCTGCATGGGGCTATTTGGTTTAATTCTGTTTAGCTCTGCAAGCAGGCAGAAAGAAATAGGTATTCGAAAGGTGTTGGGGGCGAGTGTGCCGGGAATTGTTTTCCTTCTCTCAAAAGATTTTCTAAAACTGGTTTTCATTGCCACGCTGATCGCTTCGCCGATCGTTTATTATTTCATGAACCTTTGGCTCCAGAATTACGCATACAGAATTCAAATAAGCTGGTGGATGCTTGCGATGGCCTGGTTGTCGGCCTTATTTATTGCTTTATTGACAATTAGTTTTCAGGCAATCAAATCAGCTCTTGCAAACCCGATATTGAGTCTCAGAACGGAATAGGTGAGGTGTCTTGTTACCCGTCCTATCAAATACTCCCCACAGAATCTATGACAACCCCTTACCGGCACCTTCTCGCCGCTCAGTAAAATATGAAACCCATAGAATTAGCCCAAAAAATTCATGTCATATGATATAGTATAGGCCAGTTGATTCACATCTGAAGAAGCTGTCTGGAAATTCATTATACAATAGATTTTCGATACTTTGCTTTAGAGTCAATGGAAAAAGAAATTCTATACACGGTTGCATTAGACCCTCAAGGTCAATTAATAACCGCCCGAAATGCAATTAAAGGAAACGCGTTCACCTGCCCCATGTGTTCAAGTGTAATGATTTTAAAAAAAAGCGGGAAAACTGGAGAGGGAACAAAGAGACCACACTTCGCTCATAAATCCCTAACGCCTAACTGCACACCTGAATCTGTACTACATTTCGTATTTAAAACGCTTCTGGCAAAAAAAGCTGCATACCCATATTTCAGAAAGATTACCATTAAATATTAAATGGAATTGCAGGGAGTGCGGTGAAATCCATAACGGTGATTTACTTAAGAAAATAAATAGTATTGAGGTTGAATTTGATATGCACATATCGCGGTCTGATATTTCTCTTCTTAATAAAGAAATATTTTACTGCTTAAAGGATTCTCCAAAATGGGTTCAACTACTTCTGGACGAGTCGACAAAAAAGCCTTATACGGATTTTTTAAAATTTATTATTCAAAAGAAGTTTTATGATGATTCTGGTGATCGACTAACAATTAAGACGATTTCGGAGGATTTTAAAGAAAAGTCGACTAAGATTACTTCTTGGATAGCCCAGATCTATGATGATATTTTTGAATTGAATGAATCGCAGCCCGCTCTTTTTTTAAAAGATGGAATACGGGTATCCTTGATTATGAAATATTTTGACAACTCTTGCGGTTTTGAACTTTCGCTACCAGTAGTACCCCGCGAATTTGAAATGTTTAATTTTTATTTTGTACGCGCGAAAATGGGAACTGATTATTTTTGGGTAAAAAGAGTACAACATGAGGTTCTCCGCGACAGTGTTGGTATCACAGTCTGGTTGGAAGGTGGTTTCATGAACAAGTATCGAGAGCTCGCTTATGATAAGGCGAGATTTCAGGGTTATATTGGTCTGTTTGATGAACACCAAATGACGACTTCCGAAATGGATAAACTATTGAGA
>Ga0207001_1056_pt3 | contig 12348 bp, 12 predicted proteins | sample Alteio_BWMinCont_91_FD_153481 | JGI IMG/M metagenome (GOLD analysis project Ga0207001, IMG submission 153481) | Enriched cells from forest soil in Barre Woods Harvard Forest LTER site, Petersham, Massachusetts, United States -... | ecosystem: Environmental > Terrestrial > Soil > Temperate forest >... | reverse complement strand
AACTATCGCAGCGATTCCTGTCCATTTTATTTTGCTGTTCAACAGACCTTTCTTTATAAAATAGGCCAATATAAAAAGAGTTACAAATCCCAAAAATACCAGATGCAAAAATCCCATGATTATTGGCCTGTTTCCGAATATGGCATCACCAATAACGGGGAAAATTGTTAAACTTTGAAGAAAAATCTTCAACATGAATGAACCCATAGATAAAAATATCAAAAAACGCAGGACTGGTTTTTCTTTTTTGTAAATGGTTCTGAGTGACAGCGCACAAATCACAAAGAAATAAAAACCTGAAATTGTCAGAATACTTCCCATTATGGCAATAATACGTAACCAGCGATTAGGATCCTGCCAGAGATAGGAAAGGAATAAGGACGGGATAATAGAAATACATAGTGCAATGGAAAACCGGTAAATATTTCTTTTTGCTTTTACAGATATACTTTTGTCAATGAGATTAAAAAGAAGTGCAAATATTGCCAGTGTAAAAAAGCCGTTATATTGAAAATGCAGATAAGTAAATAAGGCGTCTCTGTAAAAGATGGCGTCAAAGGATTTGGTGAAATAAATATAGGTTATGGCAATAACTCCTGACGAAGATAAAATCAAATAAAAGATTGATGATATAGCCAGCAATTTAACGCAGGATGTCAGTTTTGCCCTGAGTAAATCTCTTATAAAAATGACCCCGAACAAGTAAGTCAATAAAACAAAACAGAGAGATAGAATTATTGAAATTATACTATATCCCTGTACTGCAAAGGCTACCAGTATACCCCAGGCACAAATTGCAATACTACCAAGCAGCCTTTGATATGTGGGTCCTTGGCTAATGGATTCAGGTAACAGCTCATAAATAAAAAGAGCCATTAAAATAAGTGTTACCCAGCCCTCAAAAGTGAAATGGGAATGAGCTTCCAGTAAATGATTGTAATTGATAAAGGGCAGTGCAAAAACAATTTTACTTCTTAACACCATGCCCAGTAAAGCAACAATACAGAGATTCAGAATGGACAAATCAATCCACTTGTGAGTTCGGATAGTATTTTGTGTAATCTGAATTTGTTCCCGCATTTGATTCGTTCAGGCCTGGTTAAAGTAGTTGTAACTAACTCCTGCAGCCGGAAACTATTACTGTTTGAGGAAATTTACAATTTTAGTTTTTTCTTCATCTGTAAGGAGGGCCCGCGTTTGCATATGCATTCCGATTGTTTCCCACTGTTCAGGTGAGAATGAAGACGGAGATGGCGTGTTATGGCAACGCTGGCAATTTTCTGCCCACAACTGCACTCCTGATTTAGCAGATACCTGCTGACTTGCCTTGCAACCAACGAAAGTCAGACCTACGAAAAAACCTAATCCTAAGATCAGAAAAACTGAAATACTTTTTATAGATACTTTTTTCATTTTAAACTGATTTAAAGTTGGATGGAGAATTGGATAAATAATGTATTTGACTGGGTTGTTGTACCCTCGCTCCCGATGGAGGTACTATTACTGTTATTCCATTGATAAGCACATTTTAAAACTGTTCTCCAGCTTAGCCAATAAAGTAAGGCGGCTTCTGAGATATTGTTTTTCTGACCCCAAAGCGAACCGCTGGGTGAAATAAAGTTACTATACCTGTATGCCAGTTCCAGGTTCTTTACAAGACTATTAGATGAACCTGTCGGACGAAAGGAAATTTGGCCAAAACCAGTAGTCGTCTTATTATCATAAGTATATATAGTGGAATCGTTCGGATTTATATAACTCTGGTTTGTGACATATACATAATTATACTGCCCCTTGATATTGACAAGAATCGGGTTGAAAAGTTTAACATAGTTAAGATCGACTGCATATGCCTTAGATTGAGCGCTTTGATTGGGAGCGCCGGCATCTCCTGCCTTGCCTATCTGTCCACTTACTCCAATTTCGAGAGATGAATTTGAAAATGGCAAAAGCGATATCCTGGCAGTAACTGCTTTATTTTGATTGTTGTCAATTGTACCGGCACCCTGCATTTCTCCGTCTGTTAGCAACTGATTACCGTTGGTGAGACTAACATCGTAACTCCATTTCATATTTCCCATAGGAAATCCTCCTTCTACTTCAATTCCATAATCGCTTGCATTCGGAATGTCCGCGGTTGGTGGATTAGTTGCAAGTTTGTCAATCCAGCCGGCAGACAAGCGCTTATTGTAAATACCAAATGGCAAAACAAAATATCCGGCACGGATGATCAGGCCCGGGCAGGCGAAATAAGAAACATCGGCCCAGTTTACACCTAGTCCTCCACCGGAAGAATAAGAAGGTTCAAACTCCATAAGGAACTTATCTCCATGTCTCCAAAGAAGCATGGGGCTAAATTCGAAATTTGCATCATCTGGAAAAGAGTTTGATTTTACTGATTGACTGACGCCCCCTGAAGTAAGGGTCGTTTTGTTCATGTTCCATCCTATAGTAGTTAAACCCACCACCATGAAATGATCCTCCCCAGATTTCTTATAAGCTGCCTGCTTTTCCAGTTCTGTCACCCGGTCCAACAGAGAAGAATCAACAACTGTAACCTGCGCAAACAAGTAATTCCCCATTGGGGAAAATATAAAAAAGCAAATGGCCAGAGTGAATGATAATTTAGCAGCTTTCATATTTCCTGTTTTGGTTTATTAATAAATTTTAAAAATTGGTTTTCCGAAAGAAAATCGTATTATTTTTTAATCATTTTCATGGACAGCTATTCTAACGGTGCATAATAAATAATATCGTGACATAAATATATTCACCCTTTCAGCGCTTAATCATGATTCATGTTATCAGGAAGCATGATATTAATCAGCAGGTAGTCTTTGTAAAGAGATTTCGCAAATTGATGACGTCAAATTGCTTTACTATAAGTTCGCTTGTTGTCTGCTATCGACCAGTTGAGGAGATGCAAATCGAATGCCATGCATATATTTCTAATAAAACTCTTGCCTAATTCAGTTACTTCAACATGTTGGACATTCAACTTTACTAAACCGTCCAGCTCCAATTGTCTCAACTGTGGGAATGTAAATAATTGCAGGGTCTCATTATCCTGTTCATTGAAATAAGTTCTTCCCTGACAACTAATGTCAAGTATATACTTCTTAAACCTTTCATCCTGATTATTTAGAAAATAGCCCTTAATTACAGGTAATTCTTTATTGTTTACCAATCTGTAATAATCATGCAATGATTTGCTGTTTTGAGCAAAAGCGTGACTGGTATCACTAATTGCGGAAACGCCTATTCCCAATTGCAAATTTGCGTGTTGTGTTGTATACCCCATGAAATTACGATTGAGTGATCCGGTCTGCAAGGCATGAAGCAGGTCGTCCGTAGGTACAACAAAATGATCCATGCCGATATGATGATAATTATTTGCCTTAAATATCCTGGCGCCCTCCTGGTATAAATTCATTTTATCTTCTGCTGAAGGCAAATCATTTTGGTCAAACAGGCGCTGTCCTTTGCTTGTCCAGGGAACATGCGCATAACTATAAAAAGCAAACCTGTCAGGATGTAATGAAATGCAATCCTCCAGTGTTTTTCGAATGCTGCTCAGTGTCTGAAAAGGCAAACCATAGATCAAATCATAATTGACAGAATTATACCCGATTTCTCTGGCAATTTCTGTCACCCTTTTCACCTGCTCAATGGGCTGAATTCTGTTAATAGCTTTTTGAACAACCGGGTCATTGTCCTGAACGCCATAACTGACCCTTCTGAATCCCAAGTCAAACAATGTCTGCAATTGTTCTCCTGTGGTATTATTTGGATGGCCCTCAAAACTAAAATTAGCCGTAGAATGAATGATGGAATTATCCAGAATAGTCTTTAATAATGCATTCAGATTTTCCGCTGAAAAAAAAGTTGGCGTCCCTCCTCCCAGGTGAAGTTCCCGGATGACCGGGACTTCTTCCATTAATTCACAATAAATGGCCCATTCAGCAATAAGGGCATTTATATACCCAATTTCAACACCGTGATTGGTCGTTATCTTCTTGTTACAACCACAATAAGTGCACAGGGATTCACAAAAAGGCAGATGTATATACAAACTCATACCCTCTGTACCATTTGCAATACGAAATTGGTCCCGAAAGGCTTTTCTCCACTGCGATACGTGCATGTTTTCATTCCAGAAAGGAATTGTCGGATAACTGGTATACCTGGGAACGGGAACATTGTATTTGTTCAGAAGAGCTAGATGGGTCATAATTGTCAATTATAAATTGTTAATTGTTAACGGGACCATCAATTTTATTCCTTTGAATTTCTTTTACTTTGACCAGCGCAACAAGTGATACTGTCATTAAAATGAAGAGCGCAAATACTGCTCCTGTTACCCTAATTATTTTCTTTTCTGACGGGCCCATTATTGACATATGATATGCTTAGATTCTTACATGCATTAAAAAAAAGATGCCATACCAGATTACCATTCCCAGCAAAACCAGCAGGATAAAAAATGTGATGGCTCCTCTTGGTTTAAAGCTTCTGTCAAAGGCATTATCCTTTTCAGAATCCGGAAAATTCTCCCTTTCGATCATTTGATTGAGTTTATGATCAAAAATATTTTAACATCTCAAATTGTCATATGACTAATGAAAGGTCTTCACATGATTAAAGTCATAAGAATGGCATTCACTTAAAAATATATTTGTACGTGGCATTAATTCTAATGATATAGTAATGTATGATTTTGACTGCGCGCTCAGTGATATTGTGAAACTGGATTACCGGACAGCGGATGTATTTAAAAAATATCAATTGAGCTTTTGCTGCAGCGGGTCTATTTCACTTATATCTGCCTGTGAGGCTAAAGGAATTGATTTTGAACAGATATCAAACGAACTTAAAGAAGCCACCAGAAATCTGATTCTTCCAAATAATCTGCCATTCAACGAATGGAAAATTGATTTTTTAATAGATTTTATCACCAATATTCATCATGCCTATATTTATCAGGTGATACCATCGCTCTGTTCGACATTGGAATCGTTTACACCTGGTCATCAAGCCAAATACCCTGCATTAACCCGGGTTTTGGAGCTTTTTACAAAACTGAAAGAAATCCTGATACTCCACAACCGGCATGAAGATGAAATCATCTTTCCTTATATAAAGCAAATTGATTCGGCATACCGAAGAAAAGAGTCTTATGGGAATTTATTTGTCAGAACCCTCCGCAAACCATTACATATAATAGAAAGAGAACACTTTCAAATTCATGAGCTGCTAAATGATTTAAAAATCGAAACGAAACAATTTACTGTTCCCGATAAGGCCTGTCTCAGTTACCAGGTCATTATTAAAAAACTCGAAGAAGCTCATAATAACCTCCTTCAACACAAATTTTTGGAACATGCCATATTATTTCCGAAGGCCATAGCTATTGAGCAAAAACTTCTGCAATTATAAAACATCCGTAAATTCGTTGAAACCATTAGGGATGCGGAATAATCCGGTTCATCTGAATTCTCTATTTGAAAACGCAACTGAAGGCATTGTAGCGACCAATAATCAGGGAATAATTATCCTTATAAATCCTTCAGCCTGTCAGATGTTTGGCTATTCCTCCGAAGAATTGGAAGGTCAAAAAATTGAAGTTCTCATTCCAAACAGCGCTAAAAAAATTCATGTCAAACACCGGGAGGACTTTTACCATGATCCTAAAAACAGGACCATGGGACATAACCGGGATCTTCTGGCGGGCAGAAAAGATGGCAGCACGTTTCCGGTGGAAGTAAGTCTGAGTACCTATGTCCAAAATAATGAACGGTATGTCATTGCCTTTATTATCGATATAACACGACGCAAAGAAATAGAACTTAATATGATTCTTCAGCAACAGCAGTTGGAAAAGGTAACAGATCAAATGCGACTGTTGAACGCCGATCTGGAAATAAAAGTCGAACAAAGAACCATCATTCTTAAAGAGGCGCTTCAACGCCTGGAAGAATCTCAAAATGAGTTAAGTCTGGCGCTGGATAAGGAAAAGCAGTTAAACGAAATAAAAGGCCGTTTCGTTTCAATGGCTTCCCATGAATTCAGAACCCCGTTAAGTACCGTTCTGTCATCGGCTACCCTGATAGATAAATATACCACATCAGATGACCAGGAAAAAAGATCCAGACATATTGAAAAAATAAAAAATTCTGTTAAGCACCTGAATAACCTGCTGGAAGACTTTTTATCCCTGGGAAAACTGGAGGAAGGAAAAATCGGGATTCATTTGCATGAATTCAACCTGGAAGAATTAATACGGGACACCATTGAGGAAATGAATCCAACGTTGAAAACAGGCCAGAATATTACTTATAAAAATACCTGCAAAAGTTTAATTACGAGTGATAAAAACCTCATACGAAATATCCTTTTTAATCTTATTTCAAACGCAATAAAATTCTCTGATATCTCCAATCCAATTCATATTGTCAGCCAGATAAAGGATAATATCATTTGTGTTTCTATTCAGGATGAAGGCATGGGAATATCGGAAGAAGACAAGGAGCACTTATTTTCCTCTTTTTTCAGAGGAAGGAACGTCACCAATATCCAGGGCACCGGGTTGGGCCTGCACATTGTAAAAAGATATGTGGACCTGTTACGAGGGTCAATAACAATGGAAAGCACCCTTGGCAAAGGAACAAAAATAACATTTTCCATTCCTGAAAAAGAATAACACTATGGCTACTTCCATTTTAGTAATTGATGACAATAAGGATATCAGGGAAAATACCGCTGAAATCCTTGACCTCGCAGGCTATAAAACTTTTACTGCTGAGAATGGCAAAAAGGGTGTGGAAATAGCCTTAAAAGAAAGGCCTTCGCTGATCGTTTGTGATATCATGATGCCGGAACTGGATGGCTATGGTGTACTTCATTTGATCCGCAAAAACCAGGAAATCGAGAACACTCCCTTTATTTTTCTTACGGCAAAGACAGAAAGAACTGATTTTCGCAAAGGAATGGAAATGGGCGCAGATGATTACATAACGAAACCATTCGAAGAAATAGAGCTATTGAATGCGGTTGAAATCAGGCTTAAGAAATCAGCCATCCTACACCAAAATTATGAGCAAAATTTTCGGGGATTGAGTCAGTTCCTGAGTGACGTAAAAGATACGGGCCTGGTTCGTCAATTATCAGAAAAATATGATACAGAAAATTATGAGCGCAAACAGACTCTTTACCAGGAAGGTAAAAAGCCCCGGTTTTTATTTTATCTGGTAAATGGTAAAGTAAAGGGCTTAAAAACAAATCAGGATGGTAAAGAGTATATTACCAATTTGTATAGCGATGGCGATTTTATCGGATATTCAGCCTTACTTGAGAATTCATCTTATGAAGATTCAGCGGTCGTTATCGAAGATGCAGAAATACTTCCCATACCGAAGGACGATTTTCTCCAGATGGTGTACAACGAAATTGGTATTGCTTCGAAATTCATCCACATTATTACAAAAAATGTAAAAGAAAAAGAAGACCGTCTGATAAGTCTTGCCTATAATTCCCTGAGAAAGAGGGTTGCTACGGCACTTGTCGAAATCACTAATAAATTCAACCTCAGGGAACAGACGATGCCAATAGAGATTTCCCGTGAAGAAATCGCCCAATATGTTGGCACAGCGACTGAATCACTCATTCGTACATTAAGTGATTTTAAAGCTGAAAAATTAATTAATATCAATAACGGCAAAATTACAATTAATAGCACAGAGAAATTGAAAAATCTGATTAACTAGCAATCTTTCACAAATTAATGCCATTTCCAATTCCTGATTTCAGGCATATCCATTCCATTCCATATGATCAGGATCAAAGCAATCATTTTCTGATCGGTGTTTCATGATTAAAATCATGTCCTAAGTATACTTTAATCAGAGGAATACTGCGGGAGGATTTGTTTCTTTGGATAATAAATCATACCATTTGGATGCTTACTAATTCGAAATCAATATAATTATTAATTAATAACAAAACTCATGAAAAAAATACTACTGCTCTGCGATGGAGAAAATTTTCCATCAGGAGCCATAAGGTTTATCAAAAATATGAGGGAAAATGAACCCCTATATGTTAAGGGACTTTTTTTTAACCCTATAGATATCCTGGAAATGATCCCGGTCAGCTTTATACCTACTGCGGAACCCTATGTAAAATTAAAGGATGAAGAAAAAGAGCTTGTTCATAAAAGTCAGAATAAGTTTATTGAAGCATTTGAAAGTGCCGGTATAAAATACGACATACATCCACATATCGGTGAATGGAGCCGGGAGTTATTTGTCAAAGAAAGCCGGTTTGCTGATCTCGTGGTAATCAGTGAAGAGTTATTTTGTTTAAATCTAATGGAGGCTCAACCTAATTACTTTATGAAGGAAGCACTCCATGCTTCGGAATGTCCTGTAGTGGTTGTTCCTGAAAATTTTAAATGCATTGAACACCTCGCGTTTGCATACGACGCAGGAAAAGAATCCATGCATGCCATCAAACAGTTTGTTTACTTATTTCCGGATCTTTTAGACCTTCCTTCAGACTTTGTACATATCAAAAAGGACGTACCTAATGAAATACCGGAAAGGACTCTTTTAGGAGAATATACATTTTCTCATTTCGAATCACAGTATACTTCCAAGCTTCATTTTGATCCCAAAAAATACCTGACCAGCTGGCTTGGAAATAAGAAAAATGTTTTTCTGGTTTCAGGATCGTTTTCAAGATCGTCTGTTTCCAATACTTTTAAAAAGAGTTTTACCGACAGTGTGATAGCGGAACATACATGTCCCATTTTAATTGCTCATTTTTCTTAATGATTCATTGTAATTTCTAACCTCCAATAATATATGTACCAGTCGCTTGAAAATGCTTTGGACCTTATTAAATCGGGAAGTAATATATTCATACAGACCGGAGCAGCCGCACCTCAAGAATTGATCAGGGGCCTTATAAAACAGGCTTCCGGTCTGCGTGATATTACGATTTATCAAATGCATACAGAAGGTATAGCGCCTTACGCAGATCCCGAATGGCAGGACACATTCAAAGTGAACTGTTTTTTCATCGGCGCCAACCTGCGTAAAGCTGTGCAGGAAAAAAGAGCGGATTATATTCCGCTGTTCTTAAGCGAAATTCCTTCATTGTTCAGGAAGAAAATCATACCCATTGATGCGGCCCTGATTCACGTTTCATGCCCGGACGAACGCGGTTACTGTTCACTCGGGGTTTCTGTTGACATCGCTCCTTCCGTGCTCGAAAATGCAGATTGTATTATTGCCCAGGTAAACCCTCAGATGCCTAGAACATTTGGCGACGCTATCATACATTCCAGCCTGATCGACGCTATGGTTGATGTTAATGAGCCGATCCTGGAAACTGAATCGGCAAAACCAGATATGCTGAATATGAAAATCGCCGAAAATGTCGCTTCTCTGATCGACGACGGTTCTACCTTGCAAATGGGAATCGGCAAAATACCGAATGCCGTATTAAAAAACCTTCAGGGTCACCGTCATCTCGGCATTCACACTGAAATGTTCTCTGATGGAATTATTGACCTGGTAGACCGAGGCGTGATAACTGGAGAAATGAAGAAAAAAAGGAGATTTAAAATCGTTTCGAGTTTTATGATTGGCACCAAAAAACTATACAGTTTTGTCAATGATAACCCCATGATTGAAATGCTGGATATTGCTTATGTAAATGATGTCCATATTATCCGTCAAAATCCCAAGGTGGTAGCCATCAACTGTGCGCTTGAAATTGATCTTACCGGACAGGTATGTGCCGATTCTATCGGTTCAAAATTGTATTCAGGTGTAGGTGGTCAAATGGACTTCATGAGGGGTGCATCCCTGTCTGAAGGAGGAAAACCCATCATTGCCATGCCTTCAATGACGTCTCAGGGTGAAAGCAAAATTGTTCCTTATTTAAAAACCGGCGCAGGTGTAGTTACCACAAGGGCAAACGTTCACTATATCGTTACTGAATATGGAATTGCCTATTTGTATGGTAAAAATCTGAAAGAAAGGGCAAGGGCTCTGATTGATATTGCCCATCCGTTGCACAGAGAAAAGTTAGCTGAAACAGCTTTTAAAATGAATAAGTTCCATTCCGAAGTTTCATTCTAAATAATTGATTGTAGCGGGTCTCTTCATTAAAATCTAACAATTAAAAAACCCGGAGATTTATTTCCGGGTTTTTATTTGACCCGATTTTAAAATTCAGAATACAGTTTTAGCTAATCATTACTTAGTATAACCTTTAAGGATTTTTCCTTCGCTGCCTGTCCGAAACATTCGTATGCCCTTATAATCTCAAAAAGTTTAAACCGGTGGGTTATTAATTGTTTTGAATTGAGTTTGCCTGACTGAACTGTCTTCATAAGCATGGGAGTTGAACTTGTGTCCACCAGCCTGGTGGTGATCGTAATATTTTTACTCCATAATTGTTCCAGGTGGAGGTTCACAGACTTACCATGAACACCCACGTTTGCAATTACTCCTCCGGCTACTACTAAAGATTGACATAGTTCAAATGTTTCCGGTATTCCAACGGCTTCGATCACAGTATCCACTCCCTTATTTTGGGTGAATGATAATACTTTCTCAGTCGCCATTTCTACATGGTTGTTAATTGTTTTTGTCGCTCCCATTTTTTTAGCTACAGAAAGCCGGTTATCATCGGGATCGATCATTATTATTTCTGAAGGAGCATAAAATTGTGCTGTTAATAAAGCAGCCAGCCCAATCGGACCAGCTCCTATAATAGCTACAGTACTCCCGGGTTCTATCTTTCCATTTAAAACACCACATTCATAACCAGTTGGTAAAATGTCGCTCAGCATGACCAGTGCCTCTTCATCGCTATTATCAGGAATTTTATAGAGGCTTGTATCTGCATAAGGTATGCGAACATATTCTGCCTGCGTACCATCTATCAAATGGCCAAGTATCCATCCACCATTTTCGCAGTGTGAGTATATTCCTTTCCTGCAATATTCACAAATTCCGCAGGAGGTAATACAGGAAATTAAAACATGATCCCCTTTTTTGAACCTGGTCACAAAACCGCCCGTTTCTTCGATCACGCCGACACCCTCATGTCCCAATGTGCGACCATCCACGACTTCTGGAACATCTCCTTTCAGAATGTGAAGGTCAGTCCCGCAAATCGTCGTTTTTGTTATTCGAACGATCGCATCTGACGGATGCTGAATGACTGGCTTCTCCTTCTCCTCCCAACTTTTATTACCCGGACCATGATAAACGAGTGCTTTCATAAGTTTTTTTTTCACTGCAACTTAACTCCTCGTTGTACGACTTCATATGACATGCATGTATACATTAAATGATTGGAATCATGTATTTCCCAAGCGCATGATATACATCATATTCCGTTTTGATAACGCTCATTTTTTATCACCCGGATTAGTTTCATATTTGAGAAAAAACAAATTATATGTTTGGAAATTTAAATACCGAAGAAATAGAGACGGTTCTCCATAGCCAGCTTATAGGAAGGATAGGGTGCAATAGTGACAACACAACCTATGTCGTGCCCATCAGCTACGCTTACGACGGAGAATTTGTATTTGCATTGACAAAAGAAGGTTTGAAGATCAATATTATGAGGCAAAATCGACAGGTTTGCTTTGAGGTTGAAGATATTCCTGATCTGGGGAATTGGAAATCTGTTATTTGCTGGGGCGAATTTGAAGAGTTGCCTAATAAAGCAGAAAGGCACGAGGCTCTAATGTTGCTTCACGACCGTCAATTGCCTCTTGTTACCAGTGCAACTACGAAACTTTCGCCAACATGGCCGTTCAGACCCAACCATATCGATACCATCAAAGGGGTGGTATTCAGAATTCGAATCACTAAAAAAACCGGTAAATACGAAAACCAAAAAGATGTATCTGTTTATTCCTGGGGATAACCTTATTACATTTTCAAAGCGATCAAATTAATGCCATGAAGACAATATTAGCTCCGACCGATTTTTCAAACTCATCCCTAAACGCAGTAAACTATGCGGCTGATTTGGCCCTTACTATTAATGCAAAGCTGATTTTGTTCCATGCCATACCATTTCCAATTGCCATATCTGAAATCTCGGTACCAGGTGATGTTATTGATGACATGATGGATGTTGACCAAAAAGATATGGTCAATTTGCACATGATATTAGAAGAACGCACTAAGGGTAGGATAATAATTACGACAGATATCAAAATAGGAAACGCAGAACAGGAAATTGAAAATATTTGTTTAAAGGAAAAACCACTGGCCATCGTTATGGGTATAAGGTCAGGAAAAAGCCTTGAAAGGGCGA
>Ga0207001_1060_pt1 | contig 12530 bp, 12 predicted proteins | sample Alteio_BWMinCont_91_FD_153481 | JGI IMG/M metagenome (GOLD analysis project Ga0207001, IMG submission 153481) | Enriched cells from forest soil in Barre Woods Harvard Forest LTER site, Petersham, Massachusetts, United States -... | ecosystem: Environmental > Terrestrial > Soil > Temperate forest >... | reverse complement strand
CATAGATTTTCCCATATTTTTTATACTGCTGGTTTACCAGTTCGGCGATATTTCCTTCTCCACGCATCCGGACACCCAGCGACTGAGGACTATCCGCGAGCTGAGCCAGGCCGGGGTAAGAGCTGGTGTCATGCTTGGGCCTATGATACCTGGACTGAATGAACATGAAATGCAGCGTATTATGAAAGAAGCAACAGAAAACGGCGCTAGTTTTTCAGCCTATACCTTTATCCGGTTGAACGGAGCGATTAAGCTGCTGTTTCATGACTGGCTTTATAAAAATTACCCCGACCGCGCCGATAAGGTCTGGCATATGATTGAAAACTCCCATGATGGCAAGGTGAATGACTCCCGCTGGGGTGTCCGGATGCGTGGAGAAGGAAATATCGCCGAACTGGTAAACCAGCAGTATAAAAAATATGGGAAAATCTATGGACTGAACGCCGAAAGATGGGAGCTGGATTGTAGTGCTTTCAAGAGACCCGGAGGCCAGGGTAGTTTGTTCTGAATCGTGTCTATTTCAGAATCACAGATATACAGTCTGTTATATTCAAATCAGCTATATTTGCAAACGCGGCAATTTCCATTGAATGTGATTGGGCATTTCAGATAATATGATGGGATTCAATGAACTAAGATTAGCTTGCGTTTAATTTAATCAATCCTGTGATCCATAGTCTGGCTTTTTTTATATATCTGAAATTTAAAAATATTTGGAAGGGTGCAGAAAGTCATCAGTATATGACTATCTGCACCCTTGTCGTTTATGTCGGGGAACAGGATTTGTAGTAGTGTGTCGCAAATTAAGATTAATTGAAAATTAACCGGTTGCATAAAAAGCATGTGACTGAGAAGGCGAAGCTATTCCTGAATGCAGGCTTTTTGGACCATATTTAAAATGAATTTACTTTGTCAGCGTTAACATCTCATTGGTATGCCATTTACACCAAGCCCCGCTGGGAGAAAAAAGTGCATTCCTTACTTTCTGAAAAGAAAATTGAATCCTACTGCCCTTTGAATAAGGTTCGCAAGAAATGGAGCGACCGGATGAAAACAGTGGAAGAACCTCTGTTTAAATCCTATGTTTTTGCCCGGGTAAATGCGGATGAACAGACGAATGTGCGCATGACCGCGGGGGTGATGAATTTTGTTTACTGGCAGGGCAAGCCGGCCATCATTCCTGCAAAGGAAATTGAGACCATCCGGAAGTTTTTGAATGAATACGAAAATGTAATGGCCGAGCCGATCCAGCTGAAAGAAGACGGAAGGGTGACCATCCGTCAGGGATTATTCATGGATCATGAAGCCAGGATTTTAAAGATTGAAGGCAACAAGGTAAAAGTGGTCATCGAAAGTATCGGTTATACCCTGGTCGCTTCTATTGATAAAAAGAATTTGTCAACCCTTATACACTAAACATGCGCCGTTCTTCCTTGTTGAAAAATCTATTGTTTGCGATAGTCGGGTTATGGATCATGCAAAGTATGAGTTCCTGTGGTACTACAAAGGGATTGATGCTGGTTCATGGACCTTTTGATACGGCGAAACTGAGTAAAATTAATCCGGTAGAACCGATCATAAGAAAAGGAGATGTTTTGAGTATTGTTGTTTTCAGTGATAACCCCGACGCAACGAAAATTTATAATCAGTCTATCGTGGCGGCGTCGAATAATTCAAATTCAAATGCAGGAGGCCCTGGAGCAACCGGTGCAGGATACCAGGTAGATGAAGATGGAAATATTGTTTTTCAGGGCCTGGGAAAAATTAAAGTTGATGGATTAACCAAAGCCGCATTAAAGGATACCCTGGATGCAAGGCTTACTCCTTATCTCCAGCATCCTTACTATAGTATCCGGTTTCTGAATTACAAGTTTACAATGCTTGGAGAAGTAGCCAGGCCGGGTGTTGTATCCATTCCCGGCGAAAGGATTAATATCCTGGAAGCAATTGCTTTGGGCGGAGATCTAACAAACTATGCAAACAGGGACAGTGTATTCATAATAAGAGAAACCAATAATAAAAGGGAATTTGCCTGGATGAATTTAACGAAACCTGAGATTATGGCATCACCTTATTTCTACATTCAGCAAAATGACATCATCATCGTAGAACCGACCAAGAAAAAGTCAGTAGCGAATGATGTAGTAGCGGCGCGCAATATCAGCCTGGCGCTAGCTTTTGTATCAACTTTTGCAATCGTTTATTCTCTTTTTCGACATCCATGAGTAATCATAAAATCTATGCCAGAACAAAGCAACGGAAACGAACAGAATAACTTCTCGAATACTGAGATGTCCTGGAAAATCGGCCCCAGGGAATTTATTTTCAAATACCTGAAATTTATTCCATGGATCATTATTTGTTGCATTATTGCATATTTTCTGGGATGGCTTAAGATAAGGTATACGACCAATATTTTCCCGGTACAATCTTCCATGCTTGTTAAGGATGATAATAAAGCGGGAGGGGATGCCCGTTTTGATGCTATGTTTCTGGATCAAAGAAGTTCCAACTTAAATAATGAGATTCAGATCCTGAAATCAAGGCCCGTGTTGCGAAGAGTGGCAAGGGATCTCGGATTACAAATACGGTATTATAATAAAGGCAAAATTCGTGCAAGCCTCACGTATCCGATTGCACCTATCCGTCTGGAGATCCCTAAAATGGCAGATCCGGACCAAGCATTCAGTTTTGCCATAACTCTGGTTGGGAATAATCAGTTCGTACTTGGAAAGTCAACTCAAAAAATTTCTTTTGGACAACCCTTTTTTATTCACAATAATACTTGTGTTTTATTCGGTGATCCATTATATGATGTAAAATATCTATCCAGTCCGGACTTTATTATAAACTACTCTCCATTAAGTACATTGGTTGGCTGGTTTTTAGGCGATCTGGGTGTCCTGCAAGTAGATAACCAGGCCACAATTCTTTCCCTGACTTTTAAAACTGAAAATGTAGAGCTGGGCAAGGATTTATTGAATACACTTATGTCCGTTTACGATTCTCTGAATATTGAAGATAAAAATCGCATAGCTAATAATTCACTACGCTTTATAGATGCCCGGCTCGATACCCTCAAGGAAGAATTAAATAATCTGGAAGGAGGTATCAAAACATTCACAGTCACAAATGATGCCTATAACATCGGGGAACAATCAAGAATGTATCTAAGTAATATTGAGCAAAATCAGGTAAAACTTGCAGAGTTTGAAACAAGAATTAAAGTACTTGACTGGTTGCTTAATTACCTGGAAGCTCCTGAAAACCGATACAAACTGGTACCGACGATCCTGGGTATAGAAGAAAAGGTCTTACTGGAATATGTAACACAATTTAACAACCTGCAACTGGAGAGGGATGCTAATCTTCGTACCACCACAGTGGATAACCCCATGATCAGTAGTATGGATGCTGCTCTTGAGAAAGTCCGAAACAATACGATTCAGGCATTAAAAAATGTTAAGCAGTCATATTTAATTGGAAAGAATAGTTTAATTCAACAAGGTGATGCTATGCAATCCCAATTGAAAACCGTTCCGGATAAATCCATGAAATTGCTGAATATCCAAAGAAGGCAAAGAATACTGGAAGATCTTTATTCCTTTCTACTTCAGAAAAAACTGGAAACAAGTATTTCATCTGCATCCACTATTTCCAATTCCAAAGTGATTGAACCGGCGCTTGCTTCAACAAAACCAATCATACCAGATAAGGGGAAAATTTATACAATTTATCTACTCGCAGGAATTTTGATACCTGTTAGTATTATTGCCGGAAGAGAATTGTTGCGTGACAAAGTATCCAGCCGTATAGATGTGGAAAAAAGAACCAGGGCACCGATCCTGGCCGAGATCGGACATTCCGAGGAAGATGCAACCTTAGTCGTTACCCGCAACAGCCGCCGCTTTATAGCAGAACAGTTCCGGATACTCCGAAGTAATTTAAAATACATGACTATCAAAAAGGATAACCCGATCATCCTGGTCACTTCTTCTTTCAGTTCAGAAGGTAAATCCTTTATCAGCACCAATGTGGCAGCTGTGGTTGCATTGAGTGGGAAAAAAACCGTCCTGATGGAATTTGATATCCGCAAGCCCAAAGTCCTGGAAGGATTAGGTATGAAGAGAAAAATGGGCATTACCAATTATATCATTGGCCGTGCCAAACTTGATGACATCATTATGCAGGTTCCCGGTTTTGATGATTTATACGTCATTGCCTGCGGGCCCATTCCCCCCAATCCGGCAGAGTTACTTCTTGACAGTAAACTTGATGAACTGATGCGTGAAATTCGTCAGCGCTTTGAAGTGGTCGTGATGGATACCGCACCCGTCGGTTTGGTAAGTGATTCCATCAGCCTGGGAAAATATGCCGATTGTACTCTATTTATCATAAGGCAGGGACATACATACCGTAAGATATTACGCCTCATAGATGATATGTATGTAGAAAAAAAATTACCAGGAATCTCCCTGGTCATGAATGATGTAAAACTCGAAGGCGGATATTACAGTGGCTATTATGGAGGTTATGGTTACTATGGAGGTTATGGCTATGGCATCGAATCGGGATATTTCGAAAAGCCTGCGAAAAAGAAAGGAATTCCTATTCACAAACGGGTTATCAGGTGGTGGAATAAATGGTTCTCTTAATCTATAACAAGTGAATTATTTCAGCCATCCATCCGCAATCATTGATGAAGGATGCATTATCGGTGAAGGAACGAAGATCTGGCACTTCTCCCATATTATGTCCGGTTGCATCATCGGGGAAAACTGTAACCTGGGACAAAATGTAGTTGTATCACCCGGTGTGATTTTAGGAAACAATGTCAAAGTCCAGAACAATGTATCCATTTATACGGGTGTGGTTTGCGAGGATGATGTTTTTCTGGGGCCATCCATGGTGTTCACTAATGTCATCAATCCACGAAGCGCCATTGTTCGAAAGGACCAATACAAAAAAACCATCGTAAGAAAAGGAGCCAGTATCGGTGCCAATGCAACCATCATTTGTGGCAATGAAATCGCTGAATATGCAATGATCGGCGCGGGTGCTGTTGTTACAAAACCGGTTCCTGCCTTTGCACTTATTACTGGGAACCCCGCAAAACAGATAGGATGGATCAGTGAATATGGGCATCGTCTGCATTTTAATGAATTGGGGATAGCTGTTTGTCCTGAGAGTATGCAGCAATATTTATTATTACAAAATATAGTTAGTAAAAAGCACTAATAAGATTGGAAAGATGAATGATAAGAATGATAAAATAAAATTTGCGATTGTAGGATACGGTCATATCGGCAAGCGACATGCTGCCATGATAATGAATAACCCTGATGCCGAACTTGTAGCAGTATGCGACAATAATCCAAAGCAATCTTTGGAAAAAGATAACAAAGGAATTCGTTTTTATGATTCCCTTGATTCACTGCTGGACGGGGGTGTAGATTTTGAAGTGCTCAGTATTGCCACACCCAATGGGCTGCACGAGGTACAGGCCATTAAAGGATTGCAGACGGGTCATCATGTGGTCATCGAAAAACCAATGGCGCTCACCAAGGCCGGATGCGAAAGAATTATATTCGAATCTCTCCGTCAGCACAAACAGGTTTTCTGTGTCATGCAAAACAGGTATTCACCGCCTTCAGTCTGGTTAAAGGAGATCATAAAAAAAAATATTCTGGGTGATATATACATGGTTCAGATCAATTGTTACTGGAACCGGGATAGCAGATATTATACTGCTGGTAACTGGCATGGCACTAAAGAACTCGATGGAGGTACATTATACACGCAGTTCTCACATTTTATTGACATCATGTTCTGGCTTTTCGGAGACATAAAAAATATCGGTGGCAAGTTTACCAATTTCAATCATCAGAAACTTACAGAGTTTGAAGATTCCGGATTTATGCATTTTGATTTTGTCAACGGCGGCATGGGAAGTTTCAATTTTTCCACTTCGATATGGAACCAGAACCTGGAAAGCAGTATTACTATTATCGCGGAGAAAGGAACGGTTAAAGTGGGAGGCCAATATATGAATGAAGTGCAAACCAGCCACATTAAGGATTATACAATGCCTGAACTTGAACCCGTGAATCCGCCAAATGATTACGGTCCTTATAAGGGCTCAGCTGCCAACCATCATTATATTTTTGAGAACGTAGTTAATGTTTTGAAAGGCCGCGAGACAATTACCACGAATGCACTGGAAGGTTTGAAAGTGGTAGAGATCATTGAAAAAATTTACCAGGCCGGGAAGGAATAAAAAGACATGAATCAATCAATGCAAAAAAATGAAGATTGGGATCTCGTGATCCGTCCGAAATCTTCTTTATTCCACCTTCATCTGGCAGATATATGGCATTACCGTGATTTGCTCATACTTTTTATAAAGAGGGATTTCATAGCCCAGTACAAACAAACCATATTGGGGCCACTTTGGCATCTCATACAGCCTATCCTTACCACACTAGTTTTCCTTCTCCTGTTTGGGCGTATTGCACATATACCAACGGATGGCATACAACCTGTTTTATTTTATATGAGTGGCATTACACTTTGGAATTACTTCTCCATCTGCCTTACCAGCACTTCCAACACATTTATAAACAATGCGGCCATATTTGGAAAAGTATATTTCCCCAGACTGGTAATCCCGCTTTCGATTGTCCTGTCTAATCTGATACGTTTAGGTATACAGTTCGGCTTACTCTTAGCCACAATGATTTGGTATCATTTCAAAGGCTACCCAATACAAATCAGTCTAACCTGGTTGTGGATACCTGTCCTTGTATTGCTTATGGCGGGTCTTGGTCTCGGACTTGGTATCATTATTTCATCTTTGACCACTAAATACCGTGATCTTTCTATACTTATGAGTTTTGTTGTACAGCTGTGGATGTATATTACTCCGGTCGGTTATCCTATGTCCTACCTGGAACATAGCAAATACGCAACATTCATAAACCTTAACCCGCTCAGCAGCATTGTCGAAGCATTTCGCTATGCTTTATTTCATAAAGGGAGCCTGAACAGTAGTGGCTTACTATACAGTTTTACATTCATGCTTATATCTCTTTTTATAGGGTTACTCATTTTCAATAAAGTAGAGAGATCATTTATGGATACCGTTTGATCACGGGATTTAATTTTTAAAAATCGGATGTCAGTAGTTATCAAAGTAGAAAATCTTACCAAACAATACCGTCTCGGAGAAGTTAGTACCGGGACTCTTGCTCATGATATTAACCGATGGTGGCACAGAATGAGGGGTAATGAAGATCCCTATCTCAAGATTGGTGAGGAAAACGACCGCACAAAAATGGGGAACAGCGAATATGTTTGGGCCCTTCAGGATATCAGTTTTGAAGTAAAACAGGGAGAAGTATTGGGCATCATCGGGAGAAACGGCGCCGGCAAATCAACTCTGTTGAAAATATTGAGCAGAACTACCACACCAACCAGCGGGGAAGTAAAGATTAAAGGACGGGTAGCAAGTTTGTTGGAAGTAGGAACAGGGTTTCATCCAGAGTTGAGTGGCAGGGATAATATTTTTCTGAATGGCGCTATACTGGGTATGACGAGAAGAGAGATCAAAAAAAAATTTGACGAGATCATTGATTTTGCCGGTGTGGAACGCTATATAGATACACCTGTAAAAAGGTATAGCAGTGGTATGTATGTTCGTTTGGCCTTTGCTGTAGCAGCCCATTTGGAACCGGAAATATTGATCATCGATGAAGTGCTTGCAGTAGGAGACGCAGAGTTTCAAAAAAAGTGTTTGGGGAAAATGAAAGATGTCAGTGATAAAGAAGGGCGGACTGTCATATTCGTAAGTCATAGCATGCCCATGATTGCTGCTTTATGCAGAAGGGGGTTTATATTAAGAAACGGACTGATGACCTTTGATGGTACGGCAGCTTCGGCTGTACATAATTATCAAAACGGAGGAAAAGATAATTCTGCATTCCTTGATTATTCAAATCAATCCAAAAAACCTGGTGATCACCTGGCGGAATTACTGCAGACATGGAGCCAGGATTCACATGGTAATATCAAGTCGGAATTTGGAATTGGTGAATCATTTATAATTGGAATGCGTTATAGTTTACGCGTTGAAGTGCCGATGGCTCCTTTACCTAATTTCCATTTTTTTGACCAGTTCGGACAATATATTTTTGTGTCGTCTCCATTAGAAAATAAGCATTTGGAAGTTGCCCAGGGAGAATATATTGCCGAGTGCATGGTCCCGTCTAATTTTTTAAATGTTGGTTATTTTTCAGTAGGAGTTGCCCTGACTTTTGATCACAAAGGTATTCATGTGAGTTTTTATGAGCAGCATGCTTTGAATATAACTATAACAGAAAATATGGAGAATTCAGTTACAAGGTCAACCAATAATTATGGCGGGGAAATACCGGGTGTTATTAGACCAATATTAAACTGGAATGTCAAAAAAACATCATGAAAGTAGTCATTTTTGCAGGCGGTCTTGGAACCCGCCTTTCCGAAGAGACAGAGGTTAGGCCAAAGCCCATGGTTGAAATAGGTGGCAAACCTATCTTATGGCATATCATGAAAACTTATAGTCATTATGGTTTTAATGAATTTATTATTTGTCTTGGTTACAAAGGATTTTACATAAAGGAATACTTCATGGATTATTATATGCATAATTCCGATATGACCATTGAATTAGAAAGTAATAAAGTGAATATTCATTTTACACAAACAGAGTCATTTAAAGTGACCCTGGTGGATACTGGATTAGATACAAAGACTGCAGGCCGTTTGCGACGTATTCAAAACTATGTGGAAAATAAACCATTCATGTTGACTTATGGTGATGGGGTCTGTGATATTAATATTAATGAACTGGTTAAATTCCATAAAGATCATGGCAAAATAGCTACTGTCAGTGCTGTTCAGCCTGAGGCGCGGTTTGGAAGTATGGAACTGGGTTCAGGCAATGAAGTAAGCATTTTCAAAGAAAAACCTACCGGGGACGGTCAGTGGGTCAACGGCGGATATTTTGTTTTATCACCAGGAGTCTTTGATTATCTCGGAGACCGGTCTGATAATATTATGTGGGAAGACGAGCCACTGGAAAAGCTAAGTAGAGATGGTCAGCTCCTGGCGTATAAACATACCGGATTCTGGAAATGTATGGATGCCATGCGGGACAAAATTGAACTGGAAAATTTGTGGAATAATCAAAAAGCAAAATGGAAAGTGTGGTGATCCATGTTTTTTAACGGAATATACAAGGATAAAAAAGTTTTCCTGACTGGCCACACGGGGTTTAAAGGAAGCTGGCTGCTTAGCTGGCTGAATATGGCCGGCGCTGAAGTGAGGGGATATTCACTGTCACCAAAACCCGAGCATAAATTATACGGATATATAAAGGGCGAAGACTTATGTCATTCAGCCTTACATGATATATTGGATTATCCGGTTCTGGAAAAATGTATAGAGGAATTTCAACCGGATTTTATTTTTCACCTGGCCGCACAACCCTTGGTAAGGCAATCTTATGAAAATCCACTTGAAACATATAATACTAATATCATGGGAACGGCCCATGTGTTAAATGCAATCAGGAAGATTTCCAGGCCTTGTGTTGCAATTATCATAACGACAGATAAAGTATATTTTAACCAGGAAAGAACAACTCCATATCGTGAGACAGACCGCCTCGGTGGTTTTGATCCTTACAGTTCAAGTAAGGCATGTGCCGAACTGGTCATTGATGCTTATAGGAATTCTTATTTTAATCATTCAAAATTTACCGAACATCAAAAAACGATTGTCGCTGCAAGAGCCGGCAATGTAATTGGCGGAGGAGACTGGGCAAAAGACAGGATTGTGCCTGATATCATTCGCGCCCTTCAAAATAATGAACCGGTTATAATACGGAATCCATATTCGGTCCGTCCCTGGCAACATGTGCTGGAACCTCTTCATGCTTATTTATTATTGGGACAAAAATTATCTGAAAAGCCAGGTGCACTTCACACTGAATATAATTTCGGTCCGGAGCTATCAGATTGTTTATCTGTGGAAACCATGGTGCAGGAGGCCATTAAAATATGGCAGGGCGGATCATATAAAATTCTAAAAGAGAAAGAAGGACCGCATGAAGCCGGGTTGCTTACTCTGGATATCAGTCGCGCAAAAACTGATCTGCAATGGCGCCCCGTTTATAATGCAATTGAGGCTATGGATAAAACCATTTCCTGGTACAAAGCATGTACGGGAGATAATGCTATGGATTTGATAGAAGAAAACATTGAAACTTTTATGATGAAGTATAACCAATCCGTTGCAACCGGGGTTCCCGCATGATATTCACAGCTCTTCCATTAAAGGGTGCTTACACAATTGAACCGGAAGTTTACCAGGATGAAAGAGGTTCGTTTTATCGTTTTTATTGTGTGGACGAATTCAGGCAAATCGGGCATGATAAACCCTGGGTACAATTAAATCATTCTTATACAAAATCGAAAGCCACAATCCGTGGACTGCATTTTCAGTTACCCCCTCATGCAGAAATAAAAATGGTGAAATGCATTGCCGGTAAAATACTGGACGTCATAATAGATCTCCGAAAGGGATCATCCACATTCCTTCAATGGACGGGAGTTGAAATTTCAGCAGAGAACAGGCGCATGATATATATACCTGAAGGATTTGCCCATGGATTTCAAACACTCACTGACGATTGTGAAATGATTTATCATCATAGTGAAATATATTCAAAAGATGCTGAAGGAGGGATCAGGTGGAACGATCCCCTGATAAATATTAAATGGCCTTTGCCTGCCCTTCATATTTCAGCGCGGGATCAGCAGTTTCCTTTAATAACAAATCAATTTCAAGGCATTAAGGTTTAGAATATGCAATGCAGGTTTTGTAAAACTCTTTTAAAGCACGAATTCATAAACCTGGGGAATTCTCCGGCATCCAATTCTTTTTTAACTGCTGAAAAGTTAAATGAACCGGAAATATTTTATCCTCTGAGGGTATTTGTTTGTGATAACTGTTTTCTGGTGCAGATTGATGAGTACAAAAAATCTGATGCGATTTTTAGTAATGAATATGTTTATTTTTCTTCATATTCAACCAGCTGGCTGGTGCATGCGAAAGACTATGTGGATATGGTTGAAAAAAGATTTTCGCTTAACAGAAATTCGCTTGCAATAGAAATCGCTTCCAATGATGGTTATTTATTGCAATATTTTCTGGATAAGAATGTACCGGTAATGGGCATTGAACCAACCAGTAATACAGCAGCAGTTGCAAAAAAGAAGGGAATTGAAACGATAACAGAATTTTTTGGAACCGGACTTGCAAAGAAACTGGCTGGCGATGGAAGAAAAGCTGATCTTTTGCTGGGAAATAATGTGCTGGCCCATGTACCTGATATCGTGGATTTTGTTGCAGGCATGAAGATCTTATTGAAACCGGGTGGGGTGATCACTATGGAATTCCCTCATTTATTGCAGCTGATAGAAAATAACCAGTTCGACACTATTTATTAATTAATTCATCAGCCCGCTCAATTTGTGCACAACCCATGGCAGCCTGCAGATTGGACATTTTATATTTATATCCATATTCTGCCATCCAAAATGTCTTACCTGTTTTAGGATCCCTTCCATGGTCATTTAATATTTTCGCTCTTTGGTAAATCTCTTCCTTATTAGTAACCAATACACCACCCTCACCTGTTGATATTGTCTTTGTCCCATGAAAAGAAAATAAACCTACATCTCCTATACTCCCTGCTTTCCTTCCCTTATATTCTGAACCTAAACCTTCAGCAGCATCTTCAACCACAGGCAGATTATACTTTTTAGCTATTGCCATTATCTCATCCATCTCAACCACATTTCCATATAAATGCACGACCAGGATTGCTTTGGATTTTTCAGTTATTGCTTCTTCTACCTTTTTAGGATCAATACACCAGGTATCAGGTAATACATCTACTAATACAGGCTTTGCTCCGATATACAAGATTGGTTCAATAGATGCGATCCATGTAATATCAGGTGCGATAACTTCATCACCTGACTTAACACCCAGGGCCATAAGGGCTAAATGAATCGCACCTGTGCAACTCGAAGTGGCCAATGCAAATTTTGATTCCTGGTACCGGGCAAATTGTTTTTCAAACCGGTATATATAATCGTAACATTTACTGCCCCATCCATTCCTGATGGCATCATCAACATACGCTATTTCCAGTCCGGTAATTGAAGGCTTGTTAATAGGAATTTTTTCTGTCCTGACAATCATGAAATCAGATTAAAATATTTCAAGTTTCGGAATGAAAACTACAAACTTTCCTTTCCATTTTCTTATATAATCCAATTGTTTTGTTATCTCCTCTTTAATATTCCAGGGCAAGATGATGATATAATCCGGTTTGGATTCCTTTAAGTCAGTTTCATTTCGTACAGGAATATGGCTGGCTGGCAAATATTTCCCCCGTTTGTGAGGGTTCCTGTCTGCGA
>Ga0207001_1059_pt1 | contig 12700 bp, 13 predicted proteins | sample Alteio_BWMinCont_91_FD_153481 | JGI IMG/M metagenome (GOLD analysis project Ga0207001, IMG submission 153481) | Enriched cells from forest soil in Barre Woods Harvard Forest LTER site, Petersham, Massachusetts, United States -... | ecosystem: Environmental > Terrestrial > Soil > Temperate forest >... | reverse complement strand
CTATCGCCCACAAGACCATAAACTCACTTTATTGAAAGAAGGGGAATTCGAGAAAAAAATTATCGAATTAAATTCGCGAGATGTTTTTCTATTTTTTAAGACAGAAAAAAATGATATTTTTTCAAAAAGTGTAATATCTGGCTCAGGGAGTTCTATTAAGACGCCTGCTTTTTCTGTAAAAAATTGTGGAACATCGTTTCTTAATGTGGTGCATTGATCAATATAATTTTTTGCATAATGATCAGGATCTGTATCTAGTGTTGCAGAACCTATATTTTGTGTCCCGACATGAAAAATTTTAGAAAGAACATCCCAGCCCCATTGCTCAGGTTGAATAGCAGTGTTGGTAATTAATTTTGCTTCAGATAGTTCATTGCAAATGGTTTTATCATGATATTTTTTTGTTTGTGAGACTTGTAATAATTCTAAGAAATACTGTTTTTCTAAAATGTATTGTTCGTGTGTATTATAATTCCAAGCCAACACATGGCCATCTTCTATCAAGAAAAATAAATGATCTGCAATATGTAAGGGTTGTTGGTGGTTGTTATTCATACAAGTCGAGGTATTTAGTTGCTGTTAATAGAGTTTTAACTAAGAAAATGATATCTGGAAAGCAGCAACTCAAAAGAGGTGTGTTGACGTTACTTTTTGATTATAGCTATGATTCTGATATCTACAACTGATTCAGTTATTTCTCGAATAGTTTTTTTCATGAGAAACCTCCTAGGATTAATTAGATAGGCCGTATGGTAGCAGAAGGTTTTAATGATATCTATATTCTGGATAGTTCAAAATTCAGTTGCCCGGAAATCCTGGGCAGCTGGTATAAATTTTGCACTAGTTTAATCTGAATAATAATACTCAGACCTTTAATTCCTCAAATCCGAGGGAATTAAAGGTCTCGAATTCAACACCTTTAAAATAAAATTTCAGCCGGTGACATTTTGTCACCGGCTTGGTAAAAGATTTATAATTTTTGTGTCGATCTCAACCTGTCCTGTTCGAATTCTTAATTCTTTCAATAAATCCAAAATGATTTGGCTACAAGAGGAAGCAGTCGGAACCTCACAGGACAAAAAATTTAATTTTTTCGGAAATTTCTGGGATTTTTGGAATTCTTGGGATGACCTTGGAACATCAATATGCGGAGAGGGTGGGATTCGAACCCACGTGGAGGCTTACGCCCCCCATCCGATTTCGAGTCGGTGCCGTTATGGCCGCTTCGGTACCTCTCCAGGGTGAAACGGTAGGGATTATAGCGTTATCAGAAATAATCGGCGATATATTTTTTCTTTTTTGCAGGGGTTGTGCTGTCGGCTTGTTGTGGTTGTGTCTTTGTAGCGCTATTTGCTGCTTGTGGCGCAGCTACTGTTTTTTGATTTGGGGTCACTGATTGAGCAATATATTCTGGATGAGTGAAAACGTCTGTCAGATAGCGTTGTTTGTGTGTGGTTGTTGTGCTAGCCACAGTTGTTGCTTTTGTCGCAGGTTGTGCTGTGCTCTGTTGTGTGCGAACAGTGGCTAGTGCGGGTTGTTGTAATTCTGGTGGAGTTAGGTCTATCTTTCTTTGTGAATGGGTGTAATTTCTGTCGGCAATCGGATAGTGTGCCTGAATGGTCGATGAGGACAATCCGGGTGGAATCTGTAAAGGGGGTAAGCTTTGTGCCGTCAGGTAATCAGAGTCACGGTTTTTAATAACGCCTTGTTCACCGTAAAGATAAGAACAGCCGGACAGGGCGAGCATGATGGTTGTTAAAATAATATTGCGAAACATAAAAAACTTACCTCATTTTTATTTGTTATAGAATGTTGGCAGCAGTGATTGCTTCTTTTAACTCCGCGTGAAATTTTACATCAAACGCAACTAGCGGCAAGCGTAAACCGGCAGGAATTCGACTCATTTCGGATAATGCCCATTTGACGGGGATAGGATTTGATTCCAGAAAAAGTTTGTTGTGTAACGGGATCAGTGGTGCATTGATTGTTTCAGCAAGGGTGCGATTGCCTTTTAAAGCAGCTTCACACAGATCGTGCATTTGTTTGGGTGCAATATTGGCAGTGACAGAGATAACGCCGTGTGCGCCATTGAGCATCAATTCCATTGCTGTGGCATCATCGCCGCTGTAAATTTTAAAGTGTTTTCCGCAGCGCTGTTGAATATCCAAGGCGCGATCTGGTTTGCCAGTTGCTTCCTTGATACCAATAATATTGGCAATATGTGCAAGTTTTTCAACGGTTTCGGGTAATAAATCACAGGCTGTGCGACCTGGGACATTATATAAAATCACGGGAAAATCGCATGTTTCTGCAATCAGCTTATAATGGGCGAAAAGACCAGATTGCGTCGGTTTGTTGTAATAAGGTGTGACAATGAGGGCGGCATCTGCGCCTGCTTTTTTTGCATTTAATGTTAATTCTATGGTCTGTTGTGTGCTGTTTGAGCCTGTACCAGCAATGACAGGAATGCGTTTTGCCACTTGTTTGACAACGCGGGCAATAATATCATATTGCTCTTCTTTGGTTAAAGTAGCCGCTTCCCCCGTCGTGCCCACCACGACCAAGGCATCGGTGCAAGAGGCAATGTGCCATTCAACCAGATCATGTAATGATTTTGTATCGATAGCGCCATCGTGTTGCATGGGGGTGACCAGTGCGACCATACTGCCTTGAAACATGATGATGTCCTCTTGGGAAAAATGATGGGTAATGGTAGCACCCTGTTTGGTCTTGTCTATACTTTTTCTATATAATCCCTCAACCTTTGATTTGGAGATTGGCTAATTATGTTGTCAGATGTTCTATGGGGACCGAAAGCAAAATGTATTTATCTGTTTTTTGCAGCTGCTGTTTTGTTGTTTACCTGCCTGGGCAGTCATGATATCTGGACCCAGGAGCATCGTTGGGCGGATATCGTTTATGGCATGTTTTATCGACATGATTTCTTGCATCCTTATCTTAATGACGTGAACTATTACGATAAACCGTTACTTTCTTATTGGTTAATCGCCGGTTTTTCGCTGTTGACAGGCGAATTTTCAACTTGGGCAATGCGGTTGCCTTCCGCGCTGGCGGGTCTGTTGGCGATCTGGGCGATTTATCGCATAGGGACGCATGTTAAAAACAAACAGTTAGGGCTGTTGGCTGGCTGGATGTTGCTGACGACGTATTATTTTATTTTTTGGGCGCGCACAAGTAGTGCGGATATGCTGAATTTAGGCGGCATTTTATTTGCGGTGGCCTGGTATATCGAAAAAAGAGAGCAGCCGGGTTTGTGGAATTATACCGTGTTCTTTTTGATTATTGCGTTGACGTCACTTTGCAAAGGGTTGGTAGGTGCGGTAGTGCCGGTGTTAGTTATTTTGCCGGATTTGTTAATGAATGGCGAATGGAAAAAACATTTACGCGTAAGTGTGGTGTTAGCCATGATTCCTGCGGGCATCGTTTATTTTTTACCGTTCTGGGCGTCAGCGCATTTTGGCGGCAGCGCGTATGAGCAAAGCGGGTTGTATTTGGTGTACCGTGAAAATGTGATGCGTTATTTCCAGCCGTTTGATCATAAAGGCCCGCTTTGGACGTATTTTGTTTTCTTGCCAGTGTATTTGTTACCGTGGGCATTCTTCTTTATTCCTGCATTATTCGGTATTAAATCCGCCTGGCAAAATATGTCAGCGCGTGCAAAATGGATGATCTGGTCGGTCTTGTTATTATTTTTATTTTTTACATTTAGTGGTTCACGACGCAATTATTATGTATTACCTATTGTGCCATTTGCCATTTTAATGACAGCAGACTGGATTTTGAAAAATGCAAAACGCAGCCTGTGGGCTGCACGTGTAGCAGTTATTTTCCTGGTAATTTTTGTGTTGAATTTTGATGTGTTGCAACCGTTGTATTATTCTGGCGGTGGTGTGCAAGGGTTTGCTGATGCGATGCGCCAACGTGTTAAAGGATCGCAATGGAATTTTGTGATGCTAGATCCTGAGAGTAAAGTGCGGTTTTATTTGCATTTATCGCCGGATGTGAAAAATTATTCGATTCATGGCGGACGTGGGCAACAAAGTGCAGAAGCATTGTTGCAAGCATGGCCTGTTTTGCAGGATAAACAAAAAAACGTTATTTTTGTTACGCGACAATTGTATGAAGCGCAATTGAAAAATATTTTGCAAGGATATGAGGTTGTAGAGGCTTCACCCACATGGGGCGAGCGTATTTTTCACATAAAAAATGTGAATACGCCTGTTGCGTTTATTCCACAACAATGATTATGATGCTTGCTAAATTTAATTTTGTAGAAAAGGAAATTTTATGACGGATAATTTGTTGCAAAAATTAGAGGAAAAAGTAACCACGTTGCTAGTTGAATTAGAGACTTTGCGTAAGGAAGTGGGCGTTGCTAAACACGAGAACCAGGCGCTTAAAGCAGAGCATCAGAATTCTTCTAAAAAATTGCAAGGTTTGATTTCGTTGCTGGATACCATGGATATTGTGGGTGAGCCAGCGACACATTTTGTAGCGGAAAAAGAAGAAGCTTTTGCGTAATAGATCATAAAGTAAAAAAAGCATGAGAAAACCCTCATGCTTTTTTTTGTCTGGGTTTTTATGCAGAAATTCAAAAAAAGTTAATGCAATCAATAGGTTGCATTCAATTCTCAGTTAGTACAGAGGTGATTTAATGCAACATAACAACCCAAAATCCTTAGCAGGCGCAGCTACTTTTGTCATGGAAGGAAAAGAAGAAAAGAAAATAATTCAAGAAGAAACAGAGACGGATCCTCGCAAATTATATTCCAAGGGTTGGGATGAGTATCATAGAAAAGCGCTGCGTAATAAGGAAATGCAGCAAAAAGCACTTCACTATTTTCATTTAGCTGCTGAAGGCGGTTATTTTGATGCACAACTTACGTTGTTAAATATTTATCAACAAGGTTATCGTTTTCATTATTATGACGTTGAGAAAGAGGTGAGAGAAAGAGAGCTTGCAAAGTGGCGCCACAAAGTAGCAGATCAAGGCCATGCTCAATCACAGTACGAATTAGGTCTCATGTATGAAAAAGAGAAAAATTTAGTAGAAGCGTTAAAATACTATCAACTTGCAGCAGAGCCAGGGCATCTTAAAGCAACAAAAATGCTGGCCAGGCTCTATAAAGATGGCAATACTGTTTTGACAGCTGATGGGGAAAAAGCAGTTAAGTTATTACGTAGTGCTGCCGAAATAGAACAAAAAATGCAAGATAAACTTGTCGATACAGACACTTCTTATTATATGCAGGAAGGTACGGCAATTGATATTCTAAATAGGTATTATGCAGAGCTCATTTCATCCTCTCCTCATTCTGCTCCAATTATATTTTATACCGGTGTTGTTATCGCATCTCGTGCTACACCTGAAACGGCTATTTCACGCGCCTTTAATGAGCTTGCGCGAGTGAATCCAGGTGATATGTTTGATCATCTCTTAAGTCAAGAACCATCAGAAAAAGTCATGCAAATAATATTTCGTCTTCAGCCTGAGGTTGAATTAATTGTTAAAGCACGTCTTCCAGCAACAATACAAGCTGCTATTCAAGCGGCTAGTCCTATGCCCAATGTGATTTCAAGATTAATAACCCAATTTGCTTCACCTATTTTTACATCTGAAAATGAGCAAAAACATTTTTTAACTTATCTGGGAGCGTTAAAAAAAGAGCTGGAAGCTTTGCCTCCTTTTAAAGATATATATAATTCTACAAGGCCTCAAGTTGAGGATGAATGTGTTTCCAATGTATTAAAACTTATAAAAGAATTAAAAGATTCAATCGAGGTGAAACCAGTAGAAATATTTCATCTTAAAGAGTTTTACACGCAAGCAACTCAGGCATTAATTGATTGTATTGTTAAAAATAAGGCAGCTGCCATCGCAATAACGCCCTCGCGTTCTGCCCCGCCTTCAGGTTTTCTTAAAGCGTGTCGTGATGCGCGTAATACATTAGTGGGAGAGGGTCATTTCTTTGTGTTATCACTGGAAAGCAGGGTAAACGTTACGACGTTGATAAGTATAAAGCCGCAGCGTTTTGTCTCGCATTAATTGGCTGGAAGGAAGTGCTATGTCTCCTCAACACGACAATGCAAACTTCCTTCCATTAACTGCACTTTTACTTTATCGCCTGTTTTTGCTTCACTTGCCCGTTGTAAAATATGTTGGTTCTTTTCCAGCGTAACAATCGCAAAGCCGCGTTTTAATGTGCCCAAAGGGCTTAATGCATCGAGTGTCGCTGCTAAATTTGCAAAGCGTTGTTGCGTTTGTTGGATAGCGCTCGTCATATTGTTTTGTAAATGTTGCTGATACAAGCTTAAGCGATGCTGTATGTCACGAATATGATGATTAGGTGTCAGGCCAAGCAATTTTGCGCTTAGTGTATGTAATTTCGCGTGATGATCATTAAGAAATTGGGTTTGCAAGCGCACTAAGGTTAATTCAAAAAGATCTAGCTGTTGTGCGCGTTCGGCTAGTTTACGTTTAGGATGTTGCTGCTGTAGATGTTTTTGGATCCAGGATAATTGTTGTTGCAGTTGTTGTAACTGTTGTTTAATGCGGCGTAAAAAATTTCTTTTATGTTGATTGAGCGTTTCTAATAATTCATTTTTATCTGGTGTGATAAGCTCCGCTGCCGCAGAAGGTGTTGGTGCGCGCAGGTCTACTACAAAGTCAGCAATGGTAAAATCCACTTCATGTCCGATGCCGCTGATGGTTGGAAGCGTGCTGCGATAAATGGCATAGGCGACTTTTTCTTCGTTAAAAGGCCATAAATCTTCAAGTGATCCGCCGCCGCGCGCGAGAATTAATACATCGCATTCATTACGCTGATTGGCAATGTTGATAGCGCGGACAATATTCTCTGCTGCTAAGTCTCCTTGCACTAACGTGGGATAAATAATCACTGCGGCGCAAGGGTAGCGGCGTTTTAGTACGCTTAAAATATCGCGAATGGCAGCGCCAGTGGGTGATGTAATAACACCAATTTTCGAGGGAAAAAGCGGTAATTTTTTCTTATGATCTGGTGCAAATAAACCTTCTGCTGCCAGGCGCTTTTTTAAGGCTTCAAATTCCTGGCGTAATTTTCCTTCGCCTGCTTCTTCTAAATGTTCCGCCAATAATTGAAAATCGCCGCGGCCTTCATAAAGACTGACGCGTGCTTTCATTAATACTTGCATGCCATCTTTTGGTAAAAAACCCAAGTGACGATTTTGTGGGCGAAACATCGCGCAACGCACTTGTGCATTGGCATCTTTTAATGAGAAATACCAGTGTCCTGAATGCGGCGCGGCAAAATTGGAAATTTCGCCTTCTACCCACATCGCAGGAAAGTTGCCTTCCAGCAAAAAACGCACTTCGCGATTTAAACGGCTGACGGTGTAGATTTCTTGTGAATCGCTGATATCAAATGGTGTCATTGTCGATCCAATTCATTATGAACCAGTACGACGCATTGCGAGGCGAATAATATTTTTCGCCCAAGGCTGATTTTAGTCGCGCCTTGTCGTTCTAATCCTTTGATACTGTTTTTTGGCATAGGCAGATGATCACTCAGAATAAAAACACCGTTTTGTTCAAAAGTCATTGAACGAATGTCGGTGCCTTTTTTATCGAGCAAATAAACTGGGTTATGTGCCTGTAATTCTTTCATCAATGTCTCAAATCCAAAACCGTAAATGTCAATGCCAGGTTCAATGCTCTGGGTCTCGTCTTTGGTGATTTTACTGCCGCGTGCTAGTGCGGATGAAACAACGCCAAGAATAGCGTGTTCGTGAAAGCCTGGAAAAGAAAGTCCATTGTTGGATGAAAATTTAAGTGTTTTAGGAAAGTCTGGGCTGCTATCTAGGACAACATAGACTTCAACGTCTGGTCGCATGCCGTTAGAAAAATAAAACGCATTTGCCAGCGTGTGGGCGATAATTTCAAAGTGCGCGCCGGAGCCGACTTGGGAAAAAACTTTGTCAGCATTCACGGTGCCTTTTCTGGCGCGTATGACGAAGGTACGCATTTTTTCTCCTGGTGATTTTCTATTTTTTATTCAGCAAGTGCGATAATCTGGTTTAATAATTCACAAGCTGTTGTAAATACTTCTTTTGGAGCGCGTTTCCAGGGATGGATTTTTGCGCTGCGTTGGCGCCAGTCAAAAGATTTTGGCTGGTGCGCTAGTATATAGCTGACAATGCCTCGTGGGCCTTGAAATTTAATGGCGAACGGATTGGTGCTGTTATATTCCGCTGTTGTCATGGGTAGGCCAATCACAATACCTGTTCGGTGATTAAATTTTTTCGGAGACAAAACTAGCATTGGGTGCATATCACGGCCACTTTGTGGATTGTAATCAATCCAGATGATTTCGCCGCGATCAGGTGCCCAAGGTTCTTTTGGCATTAGAGCTTCTCCAAACCAATGAGTTCTGATGCCATGACTTCACCGCTATGTTTTTTGGGATCAAAAATGTTGAGTCTTTCTTCTAATGTTAATTTTTGTTCTCCAGTAGGTTTAACAATGATGTTATTTTCTTGTACTGTGAGTTCAACGGCTGTACCAATATGAAAATGCGCGCTGCGAGCAATTGCTGCAGGGATGCGCACAGCAAGACTGTTTCCCCATTTTTGAACGGTGAGAGTTGCTATTTTGGCTGTCATAACAGGATTCCTCTAATGTATATACAAGTATATACATTTTTTCATCATGTGTCAACATGTTTATACAATCTGGAATGAGTGATGGAATTTTTATACAACAAACGCCAAAATTGTGTATAATGCCTCGTTAATTTTAACCAGCGATTTTATAGGGGGAAATTAACCATGCGTCTTGTTCAAGAAGCATTGACCTTTGATGATGTGTTACTTCTACCAGCCCAGTCGGCTGTCTTACCAAAAGATGTGAATTTAAAAACCCAGCTTACTGCGGAAATTACTCTCAATATCCCCTTGCTTTCTGCCGCGATGGATACAGTGACAGAAGCCAGATTAGCGATTGCCATGGCGCAAGAAGGCGGCTTGGGTATCATCCATAAAAATATGACCGCCGAGCAACAAGCAGCGCAGGTGCGTAAAGTTAAAAAATTCGAAAGCGGTGTAGTGAAAGATCCTGTGACGGTGACACCGCAAACAACTGTCCGGCAAGTACTGGATTTAACCCGCGCTTTAAATTTTCATGCGCTGCCTGTGGTTGAAAAAAATCAGCAATTGGTTGGGATTATTACCAGTCGTGATTTACGTTTTGAAACCAATCTTGAGCAACCGGTTGGAAATATCATGACACCTAAAGCGCGTTTGGTCACCGTGCAAGAGGGAACCGATCGTGCCAGGGTGCGGGAATTACTGCATAAACATCGCATTGAAAAAGTATTAGTGATTAATGATTCTTTTCAGTTGCGCGGCATGATCACTGTCAAAGACATCTTAAAAGAACAGGAAAAACCATTTGCCAGTAAAGATGCACAAGGTCAGTTACGAGTAGGTGCAGCCGTTGGCACGGGCGCAGAGTCTGATGAGCGCATTGCAGCGTTAGTGGCGGCGGGTGTTGATTTGTTAGTGGTTGATACCGCGCATGGTCATTCACAAGGGGTGATAGAACGCGTACGCTGGATAAAAAAATCCTACCCACATATTGCATTGATGGCCGGAAATATTGCCACAGCAGCTGCTGCACAAGCCCTCGCGGATGTTGGTGTTGATGCGGTGAAAGTCGGTATTGGTCCTGGTTCGATTTGTACAACACGTATTGTCACCGGTGTTGGCGTTCCGCAAATGACAGCGATAGCCAATGTCAGTGCAGCATTAAAAAATTCACGTATTTCTATTATTGCCGATGGCGGCATTCGATATTCTGGTGATATTTGTAAGGCAATTGCAGCGGGTGCTTCTGCCGTGATGCTAGGTGGTTTATTTGCTGGTACAGAAGAAGCGCCGGGTGAAGTGGAGTTGTATCATGGCCGCTCTTATAAAGCCTATCGCGGCATGGGATCATTAGGTGCCATGACACAACGTCATGGTTCCAGTGATCGTTATTTTCAAGAAGGCAATGTGGAACAAAATAAATTAGTGCCTGAAGGTATTGAAGGTCGTGTGCCTTATAAAGGCAGTCTTGTTGCCATCATCAATCAATTGATGGGTGGTTTACGCTCTGGTATGGGATATACCGGTTGTGCCGATATGAAAGCCATGCGCACACAAACGGAATTTGTGCGAGTGACAAGTTCGGGAATGCGCGAAAGTCATGTGCACGATGTGCAAATTACTAAAGAAGCCCCGAACTATCAGATTGACGCATAAGGATTCTTTATGAAAATTGATATTCATTCTCAGCGTATTTTAATTCTTGATTTTGGTTCGCAATATACGCAATTAATTGCCCGGCGTGTACGTGAGATGGGTGTGTATTGTGAAATTCATCCTTACACGTTGTCGGAGCAAAATATCCGTGAATTTGCACCGCGCGGTATTATTTTATCTGGCGGCCCAGAAAGTGTGCTGGATGTTGCAACACCGCGTGCGCCAGATGTGGTGTTTCAATTGGGTTGTCCAGTGTTAGGCATTTGTTATGGTATGCAAACCATGGCAGAACAATTAGGCGGCAAGGTTGCCAGGGGGACTAAACGGGAATTTGGTTTTGCGCAAGTTGTGCATTGTAATCAATCTGCTTTATTGCAGCACGTTGAAGATCATGTACGTGATGGCAAGGATTCAATGTTAGATGTGTGGATGAGCCATGGTGATCATGTCAGTCATGTGCCAGAGGGATTTCATGTTATTGCCAGCACAGATAATTGTGCGATTGTTGGTATGGCACATGAGCTGCGTCATTTTTATGGATTGCAATTTCATCCGGAAGTGTCGCATACCCGTCAAGGAATGCGCATCTTAGAAAAATTTTTATTAGATATTTGTCAGTGCGAATCCGTTTGGACAGCAAAAAATATTATTCAAGAATCGGTCGAAAAAATGCGTCTTAATGTAAAAGATGAGCATGTTATTTTAGGGTTGTCAGGCGGGGTGGATTCGTCCGTTGTTGCTGCATTATTGCATCAGGCAATTGATAAGCAGTTAACCTGTGTGTTTGTTGATACAGGATTGCTGCGCTTGAATGAAGCGCAAGAAGTACAAAAATTATTTGCGCAACACTTGGGAATTCATTTGATTACGGTAGAGGCGCAGTCGCGATTTTTAACAGCGTTGCAAGGGATAGAAGACCCGGAAGAAAAACGTAAAATCATAGGCAGATTATTTATTGAAGTGTTTGATGAAGAAGCAAAAAAAATAAAAAATGCAACATGGCTTGCGCAAGGAACGATTTATCCAGATGTCATTGAGTCTGCTGCAACAACAACGGGTAAAGCGCATGTCATTAAATCACATCATAATGTGGGCGGTTTGCCGGAAAAAATGCAGTTAAAATTACTTGAGCCATTACGTGAATTGTTTAAAGATGAAGTGCGTAAAGTGGGGGTGGAGTTGGGTTTGCCTTATGATCTGGTGCATCGCCATCCTTTTCCAGGTCCTGGGTTGGCTGTGCGCATTTTAGGTGAAGTAAAAAAAGAATATGCCGATAAATTGCGTTTAGCGGATGCAATTTTAATTGAAGAGTTACATAAGCAGGATTTTTATTATAAAACCAGTCAGGCATTTGTGGTTTTTTTACCGGTTAAATCGGTCGGTGTGTTGGGTGATGCACGGCATTATGATCATGTGGTTGCAATTCGTATTGTGGAAACAATTGATTTTATGACAGCACATGTTGCGCGTTTGCCGCATGAGTTTTTAGAAGGTGTATCCAATCGTATTATTAATGAAGTCCGCGGCATTTCGCGTGTTGTGTATGATATCTCAGGTAAGCCGCCTGCAACAATTGAATGGGAGTGAATCATGTTTTCTGAGCAAGATCATTATTTTATGCAGCGCGCTATCGAGCTTGCCAGAAGCGCTGCTGACAATAATGAAGTGCCGGTTGGCGCTGTGCTGGTGTTTGACAATCAAATTATTGGTGAGGGATGGAATTGCCCCATTAAAAATTGCGATCCGACTGCGCATGCAGAAATGATTGCTTTGCGCCAGGGTGCAGCTGCTCTTGCGAATTACCGCACTATTGATACAACATTATATGTGACGTTAGAGCCTTGTATTATGTGTGTTGGCGCGATTGTACATGCGCGTGTTAAAAAAGTTATCTTCGGTGCGCCTGATCCAAAAACAGGTGCCGTACAAAGTGTTTTTGCCATGGCTGATGCGCAAGTGTTTAATCATCGAGTGGAGTATGCAGGTGGTTTGTTAGCGCAGCCGTGTGGTGCGTTGTTAAAAGAATTTTTTAAAGCAAGAAGATAACACTTTTAGCTTGATGGTCTATGTCCTGGCTCTTGTTTAAAGGTGGCTATGCGGTCGACGCAAATTTTTTGTACTTCTGGTGAGTCAGGGTATTTGTCACGAATCATACTTAGGTAGCTGTCTTCACCAATGGCAAGCAATGACTCTAGTAAAGCAGGCGTTTCTAAAATACTGATTGCCATCGTCAGATTCCCTAAGGCCGCATCACACAACATCCAGGCATTACCAATGTTATCTTGCGTGATTTGCGCCAAAAACCGTTTAGTTTGAACATCGGCGTAACTTTTTTGTAATTCTGGTGAGCTAGGATATGCGTCACTAATTACGCGTATTGTCATATTATCATCCTCTGAAA
>Ga0207001_1058_pt1 | contig 12889 bp, 11 predicted proteins | sample Alteio_BWMinCont_91_FD_153481 | JGI IMG/M metagenome (GOLD analysis project Ga0207001, IMG submission 153481) | Enriched cells from forest soil in Barre Woods Harvard Forest LTER site, Petersham, Massachusetts, United States -... | ecosystem: Environmental > Terrestrial > Soil > Temperate forest >... | reverse complement strand
TTTATACGCCACTTAGCGGTAATTGTGTTCGATATTGAACATAGCGTGTTCGAATTAAAAGACCTGAACATTCCGTTACCCAGATGTTAATTAGCCTGATTGCAAAATTCTCCGACCACTATTACAAATTGATTTACGTAATTGTAGTTTAAATAAAGCATCGGCCTTTTTTCAGACAGATCTGAAACTAAACTTTCAATTCTCTGTTGTACGAAGAAGCTGCTCCTTAATGTAAACATGCGAATCCTTTTATTTTTTTCAATTTCATTACTAACTGGATTTTCTGCCTTTTCGCAGTTAAACAATTCAGGAAATACAAAAATCAGGATTGCGGGATCGGTGAAAGGTATTATTGTAGATACAACCCTTAAACAAGACATGAGCGAAGCGACTGTTTCAGTTAAACCCATTGGTCCGGATTCCGCAAATATCCAATTTGTCACAACCAACGAAAAGGGTTACTTCTTCGTAAAAAACCTCCACGCCGGATCTTATCACCTGCTCATCAGCTTTGAGGGATACCGTCATATCCGGAAGGATTTTATAATCAGCGATACAAATAAGGATATAGATCTGGGAATTCTGAACCTGCGAAAAGCGACAGAAATGCTGGAAGAAGTAACTATTGAAAGGCCGCCGATGGCTATACATAAAGACACAGTGGAATACAACGCCGGCAGTTTCACGACAAAACCCAATGCATTGGCGGAAGACCTTTTAAAAAAATTGCCGGGTGTCCAGGTAGATAAAAATGGAGTAATTACTGCACAGGGAGAAACGGTGAGCCGCGTACTGGTTAATGGTAAACGCTTTTTCAATGACGATCCAAAACTGGCAACCAGGAATCTTCCTCCGGACATAATCGATAAAATTCAGGTCTTTGATGACCTGAGTGATCAGAGCAAATTCAGCGGGTTCGACGACGGTAACAGGGTAAAGACCATTAATATCATTACTAAAAAAGATAAGCGTCAGGGTTATTTTGGGAAAATAGTAGGAGGCGTTGGTACAGATCAGAATTATGATGAAAGCATAAATATGCACCGCTTTGATAATGACCAGCAGATTTCTTTACTGGGACAGGCAAATGATATCAACAAGCAGAATTTCACGCCTGATATTATTTCGGGTGGAAGAGGAGGTGGAGGTGGTGGCAATTCAGCAAACAATACTGGCGTAACGACCGTTTGGGCTGGTGGCGCGAACTACAGGAACTCATTCGGACCTAAAACAGATTTCTACGGAAGTTATTTTTTTAATAGTCAGCATATTGCTGTAAGCCAGCAGGACAGCACCATAAAACTTATCACAAGCCAGAGCGGCCAGGACAGTTCAAATACAACATCAGGAAACCAGTCTAATATTCAAAGGTTGCAGACACACAGGATTTATTTAAACCTTGAACAGAAATACGACAGTAATAATTCACTTGTATTCCGTCCTAACCTGACATTTCAGAAAAGTGATCCCAGTGCTAATTCCAATTCTTCCACAGTAGACAACTTCGGACAACCAGTAAATACTTCAGTTGGCAATTCTTCCAGTTATAATTCCGGATTTAATATCAATGGATCCAATCTGCAATTCAGACATAAATTCGCTAAGAAATTCCGGACTATTTCGCTGGATATCAATGGAACTGCGAATGTGAATGATGGGTATGGGTATAATTATGCTGTAAACGATTTTTATAAACTCGGAACTGTTGATACACTCAACCAATATATCGTAGATACCCTGCATTCATATACGATCAGTCCGACGCTTTCTTATACGGAACCAGTAGGTAAGAATCAGATCCTGGAGTTCAACTATAATTTTAACTATCAGCATAATGTATCGATCAACAATACATATGATTTTGTCGATTCACTGAAAAGTTATGAATCCTTCGACAGCCTGTTCAGCAACTCCTATAAATTTGTATCCCATGCCAACAGATTCACACTGAACTATCGTGTTCAGAATCCCAAGTTCAATTTTTCTGTAGGTTCCGGGGTACAGTTCACCGGATTCAATAGTCTGAACACGACTAAAGATATCAGTGTAGTGCAGAACTATGTAAATCTTACGCCTACAGTCAATTTTCAATATACCATTTCCAAAACAAAACATTTTCGCCTCAACTATACAGGAAGAACAGGAACTCCTTCGGTAACCCAGCTGCAGCCGTTAATTACAACGACCGATCAGATCAATTATCAGGAAGGTAACCCTGATCTGAAACCGCAGTTCACACATAGTTTGCGCATGTTATATTCTTCCTTTGATCCTGGCACACAGCACGTGTTATTTGCTACGATCAATGCAAGTACCATCGTAAACGATATACAATCGGCTGTTTATTATAATTCGAAAGGAGGCCAGCAAACCACTTTTGTAAACCTTGACGGAACATACAATATCTCTGGATATTTTAATTATGGTATCCCGATAAATAAACCTAAATCCAATCTGAACTTTATTACCAATATAACTTATGCCCAAAGTCAGACCCTGCTGGCGCAGGATTCCATTGCTGCTGCCGAAAATAATTACGCGCATGTATATTCGAAAAACACAGGATTGTCAGAAACCATTTCATGGACTACGAATATCAAGAAGAACTTTGATATGAACTTTAGTACGGTTTCCAAGTACAGTATCAACCGGAGATCGGGCGCCCCCGCACAAAAATCAAATACGCAAAATAATCTGAATGCATTTTCCCAGGCCTTCTCTGCAGAGTTAACAGCATATACAAACAACGGATGGCTGATTGCTGCAAACTTCGATTATACCTATACGAATAATAATGCTGCCGCTTATAATGCCAGTGTTCCTTTGCTAAGCCCCAGCATCGCCAAACAGGTTTTCAAAAAGAAGAACGGTGAAATCAGGCTGAGTGTTTTTGACCTGCTGGATCAGAATACTTCAGTAAGCAAATCGGTGACATCAAACCTGGAATCCTATACCAGGACAAATACATTGACACGATATGCAATGCTGACATTTACCTATAACCTGAATAATTTCGCAGACACCAAACAAAATAAGATGCCGGGATTCTTTCCGCCAGGTGGAAGGAGAGGCGGAGGTCGTTTTGATGGTGGTGGTGGAGGTAACAGACCTTGACTGGGTATTTAAATCCACATAATATAATGATCAAAAAGCAAGCGCTAACGCTTGCTTTTTTTTGTTCAAACAGGAGGGAAAAATTATTTTGAAAACAAATCAGGCTTCCCTGCGGATAAATTTGAGAAGTATCATTACGATAGCTATGACAAGGAGCAAATGAATTAATCCACCCGCTGCATAGCCAAAAAAACCAATAGCCCATGCAATGACCAGAATGACGGCGATGATATACAAAAGATTTCCCATGGTTGTGGTTTTATAATGATTTAAAAATGATATTGTATTCAGTTATATAATCGTGCCATAGACCCGGATAAAATTATTTACTCTTTTTCTTCCCGGCCTTTCCATATAATGAAACAACCCATCTGCGGGGAAGAAATCTGATAATGGAAGAACTGATTTTGGCAAGTGTACCTGGTACAATGATTAATTTCTTTTTGAAAGTTTTTTTTACCGCAACCTCTCCAACTGTTCCCGGGTCTAACGCCATTTTCATTCCAAACCATCCAAGCTTGGCCTTTGTATCCTTAACGATTTCGGGTTTCGTAAAAACAGGACCGGGGCAAAGACAGCTCACACTTATATGTTTATCTTCTAGCTGATATCTTAAAGAATAACTAAAAAACACAACGGCTGATTTGGTGGCAGAATACATATTCTTTATCGGAATCGGTGCGAACCCCGCCATACTTGCAACATTCAATATATAAGAAGGGGAATTCTTTTCCAGCAGCGGCAATAACGTAAGACTAAGCGCCATACAGGATTCAACATTCAGTCTGACCATATAACGCAGGGAATCAAGCGGAAATGATAAATAGTCGTTTGCTCCGCCTAATCCTGCAACATTACATAAGACTTTTAAATGAATATTTCTATCAGTACACCATTTTGCAATCACATAGGCCGAGCTATCAAAACTTAAATCAATGGCTAATATTTCTACATGTATAGGATATTTTGATTCCAATTTATTTTTTGCGGCCTGTAGTGTGTCCAAATGTCTTGCTATCAGAATCAAATTATAGCCCCTTTTAGCAAGGGCCTCTGAAATGCCATAACCTATTCCTTTACTTCCTCCTGCAACGAGTGCATATGGTTTTGTAGTATCACTTTGGCTCCCGATCCCAGATTTCGACTGGCCAAAACATACAATAACGTTGAAGCAAATAATAAATAGGATGATTACATGCTTCATAATGGTTGTTTTATTTAAGGGTTATCCTTTTGTTTTCTGAAAGTATAAATTAGGTATGCTATGAATTGATCAGGCAATACCCTGAGTACATAAGAAATCAACGTTGCCAACTTGCCGGGTACTATAATCATTTTCCCTCTCAACATACCTCGAACAGCCAATTCCCCGACCAGTCCGGGCTCCATAGCCATATGTTTTCCAAGCCATCCCATCTGGTTCATAGTTTGCTTTTCAATAGATGGTTTTGTATATACCGGACCAGGGCAAAGACAGCTGACAGAAATTTTATCTTCTTTTAAGATATACCTAAGCGAATAGCTAAAAGAATGTATGGCAGATTTTGCAGAAGAATAAACACTCTTAATGAGAATTGGCGCAAATCCTGCCAGACTCCCGACATTCAGGATATAAGACGGTCCATTAACTTTTAGCTGAGTTATTATTATTGAACACAGGGTTATAGTCGATTCCAAATTGGTCCTGAGCAGTGTACTCACATCGTTCTCTGGCAATTCTGGAAAGTCTTCTGATCCACCCGAGCCTGCTACATTACAAAGAATATTTATTTTAAATCCTTTATCGGAAAACCAATCGTAAATATTTTTGGCTGATTCCGCAAGTGATAAATCGCAGGCATATGTTTCGACTTCTATATGGAAGTTTTTTTCAAGTAAATTTTTAGCATGCAAAAGATCATCATGATTCCGGGCTACTAACAATAAATTATATTTCCGCCTGGCTAAAGCCTCTGCGATACTAAAACCAATGCCTTTACTTCCGCCCGCTACTAATGCCCAGCTCATAATTTTCGTGATTATCTTAGACCCCGGCCATTCTATAACTACACAACCAATTGTTTTAATTTTAGTGACGTTTGAAATACTGTATTTCCTGCTCGTGCTTTTTTGCAGCCTTCATCGTGCTGAATGTACCCAGGTTACGCCTCTTCTTCGTTTTCGGATCCGTCTTACGCGAATAAAGACGGTATTCACCGGATTTTAATTTGCGGATCATGGTACTTTATTTAATGTGTTTGCAAAGATGATGCCCGGGCCATTCCGGGATTATGTTCGGTATGGGGAATAAAAAAGCTTCCCTCTCAGATCTTATCGAAATAAAGGGAAGCGTGCAGATTTTATCAGACTCTTATTAGTGATTCTTTATTTGCTTGCTAACATGGTTTTCCTGCTGGTTCAGGGTTTTCTTTTCCTGTTTTGTTATATGGCCATGATTCTGTGAAGCCATGGATCTTTCTTCATGACGGATCTGATGATCTTCATGATGCAATTTGCCAGCTTCTTTTTTGCTCATTTTACCTTCGGCCACTTTATTGTGGATCCTTGCATTCTGATGGGAGAGACGATGATTAACTTCTTTCCTCCTTGGGTGATGAACAGTTGCCATGGATACTCCTATTGAACCAAAGAATACCAGGATTGCTAAGATTGTCTTTTTCATTTTTTGGGTTTTAGGTAAATAGAATTTGGGATAATAATGCGAAAATTAGCAAAAGAGTTTAAAGGCTCTAAGCGAATAGGAGCTATTATATTATTGCTGTAAGAGCGGCAATTAACTAAGAAATAACAGTCGGGGACGGGATCACCTTATCCTGATGCAGGCTTCACTGCTTACCGCGGAAGCCCGGTCGTAGCAGGGATCGTTAAAGGGTGCTATAAAGAGACTGTCGCTCCTGATACTAAATTTATACTTGCCAATTGTAGTGGTGTCACAGGATGATATACCACTGACTTTTGTAAGAAGAAGAAATCCTGGTTCTGTCTTATAAGTCATTTTTTCTACCAGAGAACTGTCTGCAATATTAAAAACCTGAACCGTATCCTTATCAAATTGCCAAACTACTGGTACTGCTCCATCCATGTTTAATATGCCCTTCCATTTTGTATTTGAAAACTGTGCGTTGATCGTAGTAATGAAGACTAAAAAAATGGGAATAATAATTATAAGCGTTTTCTTCATAAAAACTATTTTATTGTTGGAATTTCCGGATGTTTTACATCGAGCCCTTTTTCCTTTTTCCTTTTTAATTTTTACTTTCAAAATTGAATTCCTTCGAATTATTTTCATTTATTGAAAGAACTTCATTTAATTTCAAACTACCCCCACCAATCAAATGAATTGTTTTGATATCCAGTCTGCCATGATGAACTGAAATTAAAACTTTATGATCACTTACTGTTGCATTTCCCCAGCTGTACCCATCCGACCAGAAATAATTCCCCGATTTTGATGTAATAGAAAATTCTTTTTCAACAGCAGAATAATTGAATCGGCTCCAGGCTATTAATGCTGACCATGCCGCCATGGCACGTGCATAATGATTACCGCATTCTTCTTCATTAAAGGGATTGCGCTTATAGCCATCATAGCGGTTTCTTGTATCAGTAATAATTTTCAACGCCTCTACATTCATGTTTTCATAAATCATTCCAGTCGCAGCGGTATATTCAAGCCCTGTCCATACTTCAAACGCGTAGGAAAGTGGAACAGCGGGTCGTTTTGAAGGATCGGGATAGGAAGTAAGTATCAGGCCGGATTCATCACCAAGTGCATAAGACCGCATATTATTGAACTGATCGCCAAAAGATTTTACATGATTATATTTCCAGATGCTCTGCAATGTTTTTTTTATATGATTTGAATCTGCCAGATATCCCAGCCCGCAAATCCATGCCATATTTTGGCCGACCAGCTGATCCACTAAACATCCTTCTCCGATCTGGAAGTCGGGATTCTTCAAATTCTTAGATCCCATCCCTATCAATAATCCCGGGGCAATGGAAGATTTATCTTCGATGGGCCTGATTTGCTGGATGTAAAATTCTCCATTGAATAAATGCTGATCCGTCCACCTGCTGCCATTTTCAAAAAGAAGCGTACAGGTTTTCTGGAATTCTTTATCTTTTAAATACCCTGCCATTTTGGAAGCTGCCTTCAGTGCGCCAAGGTACCAGAATTCTATTTCGGGATTAGGCCCATAATATTCAATATCCATCGTATTATGCTGGCAGCCTTCCATCACACCATCTTTATCCGCGTCCCATCCTCCTTTTATCCAGGCGAAAGCCAATGCTTTTTTCACTCCTGCCCATGTATTCCTCAGGAATTCATCATCACCAGATAGCTGCCATTCACGGTATACTTTCATGATGGTACCCATTTGCCCGTCGGCAGCAGCAGATTTCCAATTCTCTTTTTTATTGAACGGAAGTGAGACCCTGAAACTCATTAATCCGGAACTGTCGTCAAGAGCTTTCTGATATTCTACTTCCCGCATTTTCACAGCGAGATTTCCAAACAAAAAAGGAGTTGACTGCTCATAATTCCACACATGAGTGCAATTGCCATAACAGGAACCAGTAGACGCAAATACTCCTTCCCACCCAAAAAAATATCCTTCCTTATTGCGAAAAGTCGTTTGGGAACGAAGAGTGCTGCTATTAAATAATGCAGCTTCTTTCATCACCGGTGGATAATCACTTTTAACCAGCAGATTTACAAAGTCAATGGTCTTTGCCTCGAGTGCGGGTAATTTGGGCAAAGTTTTTTCAGCTACATCCCAGGCATTATCATAAAGCATGGAATAATAATTTCCGATGATTACTTTATCGTTCCAGTCTTTACGATTAGGAAAATCCCAGGTAAGAAAAAATTCAATCTCTTTTGTTTCGTTAGCAGCCAGTTTCAGTTTGACTGACAAGGCAGCCCGCGGATCATCAACCTTTCTATCAAATCGAAGGTCTTTGAAAGATCCGTCGTCGGAAAAATCATCCCACATGTCGGTGAGATTATCATTCCAGCCCTTCGGACTGAATTGTGTGCGGTAAGTAATTGTACAACCGCTCTTACTTGTGGGAGTTGTCAATGCAATGGTGCCCCAGGCATTCGAATTATGGGCTACACTGTCGGACATCATATAGATCCCGGCAAGATCAGCTGATTGTTTAAAAATGTTACGGTTATTCTTTGTGCCCTGCGGAATAATGTTACGATCGAATGAATCGAATTCAACTATAGAACCATCCATGCCAATAAAATTATCCAGTGAACCGGCGACAGCTATCGTTAAAGGCTGATTCGTTTTATTTTTAATCTCATAACGGATCACAGCAATAGGAATTCCGCTGCTGGTGGCGTCTCCGGGAATATATGGATTGAAGACTTTTACTTTAGCTGAAACGGGCATTCCATCGTCTTCCAGGTCCACCATGGCAAAGGGATATGCGGCATCAAAACTGGCGGAAGAGAATCTTGGTAATCCGTGATTGGGTGCCAGGCTTCCCTGTGTGCCGATGAATTCAGAAAGAGGAATGGGACCAGTCAAAAGCTTTGAATGTTTTTCACCGGATTCATTTTCTGTAAACACCATAAAACAGGGAGCCTGTTTCGGAGTTACAGATCCATAAAATCCCATGCCGGGTTTATTCATAATCTCTACATCTTTCCACTGTCCATTACCCCCGATAGAAATATTACCCGTGCCAATACCACCCACAGGCATGGCGATTTTCTCGATATATTTTCCTTCATAATGTTTTAAAACCGGCCATGCATTTTGCTGGGAAAAGCAGGGAATGCTGTACATGCAAAGTAAAAGAATCGAAGAGATTTTCATACCTCAATCAGGGTTTTTCGACCGAAACATCCTGAGCCAGAACTGCTTCATCCGGCGTTGTTTGAAGGTCACGGTCTAATGCATACAGGACACTATCCGTAGCCTTTTCGCCTCCGGCAATTTTAATTTTATCCATCAGATCTATGGCGAGTGTTTCTTCTTCTGTTTGTTCCTTAACAAACCACTGCATAAAATTCCAGGTTGCCCAGTCTTTTTCCTTCATACTCATTTCAACGATCTTGTAAATATTCGAAGTGTTCTCTACTTCCGATTTAAATACCTTTTCAAAGCAATCATTTACACTTTTTGGATTAGGACCCGGACCGGGAATAGGAGATACTACTACTTTTGCGCCCCGTTTTAAAATGTATTCCAGGATTTTCATCATATGATTTCGTTCCTCATTCTCATGGCGGAATAAGAAATTAGCAATTCCATCATAACCCTGTCCACTCGCCCAGGCAGCATAGGCAAGATATATCTGCGCATTATGCGCTTCGTTGGTCATCTGGGCATTTAATTCTTTGGCAAGAGTGGAAGAAAGTCTGTTTGTGTCCATTTTATTTGAAATTGTCTGACGAATTTAACTATAAAATAAAATATCATGTGCAAAACTAAAAAATGAATTGTCAGTATATTTGGAAATGAACAGAGATTATCAAAAGAGAATGCTTAACTGAAGATACCGTTCTTAATGATTGAATCTTTGAACCGTATATAATTGATTTTATTTTTTATGGAAGAACTCCAAAAAACCTGGGAAAGCAAATACCTGATCCGCTTTCCGGATTGTGATCCTTTTAATCATTTAAATAATTCCCGCTACCTGGATTATTTTATCAATGCAAGGGAGGATCATTTAGTAAAATACCATCATTTCAATATTTATGAACTTGCACGTGATAAAAGCATCAGCTGGGTGGTAAGCAAAAATCAGATTGCTTACCTGAGGCCGGCATTGTTGATGGAAACTGTAATTATTCAAACGACGCTCATCAGAATGGATGATCAGGAGATCATGGTGGAAATGAGTATGTGGAATTTGGATAAAACAATATTAAAAGCATTTTTATGGTCAACTTTTGTGCATTTTAATTTAAAGACCCAGCGCAGGGAAAAGCATTCCAACGATTTGATGACCGCTTTTGAACCCTATTCTATTTCACTCCCCGATTCTGTTCATTTTGAAGAAAGACTCGAACAGGTAAGGGAGTCAGTCAGGATTAAATGATTTAAAAATAAAACTGCTCAAACACAATCTTACCATCTTTTACTTCATAAATACAGATCTCTTCAATCAGATTCCTGCCCATTCCCTTGAAAGTTGCGTCCAGTGTCATCGAAACAGAGAAATACTTTCCGCTTACCAGCGGATCAGAGAAAGATCCGCCATGACGTTCTTCGATCATAGAAGCAAATTGTTTACCTCTTTCGATTACTGCTTTTTTCCCTTTTGCAGAAAGTAAGGGAGCATGTGCGGGTTCAATACTTTCAATACTGTCGTCATATAATTCATCCTGTGCCTGCTGGATCTGCCCCTTACGACATAATGTTACCAAACGATTGGCTACCTCTTGCGTTGTCATTTTTTTATTTTTGTTGATGAAATAATAGTTAACGTATAACGAATAGGCACACTCGAAAGGGACATTCAAATTTAATATGATTCATTCCGAAAGATTATTAGTTTTCAATCATTTTGAGTATTTTTATTAAGTTCCTGATTGATAGTTAATTAACTGATATTAAACCTACCGTGAAAGCGACTTTTCAATTTCTTGTATTTAGCGCACTCATGTTGCCGCTTTCAATCTTTTCCCAAAAACCCGGTGGTTCTATTTATGGTAAAATACTTTCTGTAGATGGCGAACCTGTATCAGGAGCAACCATTGCTTTGCAAAAGTTGGGGAAAATTTCAATGACGGATGCAAAAGGAAATTTCACTTTGCAGCATTTACCTGGGCTTAGGGATAGTTTAATTATTTCCTTTGTAGGTTCTAATCTTTCCAAACTGGCAGTGAGTTTAAAAAAAGGTGAATCTCTGAACATCGGTACGATACGCTTAACTTATAATATCGCCCAACTTCAAACAGTTGAAATACGCGGGCGGTTGTCGCAATCTTACAAAAGCGATTATTCTTTTTTTGGGGCGAAAACAGAATCAGTTGCTAAGGACATTCCTCAATCCATATCGGTTATTACTAAGGAATTGATTCATGATAAGATGGAGTTCACCCTCAAAGATGCTGTTGGAGATGTAGCTGGTGTTAACCAATATTCAGGCTATGATGAATATACCATCAGGGGATTCAAAGCCGAAAATGCAAGAGATATCAATGGCCTGCGAGGATACAATGCTACATATACAAGCAGCATGCTGGTGAATATTGAAAGGGTAGAAGTGATTAAGGGACCAACGGCAACTTTATATGGTAACTGTGATCCGGGAGGAACCATTAACCTGGTAACCAAAAAACCTCTGGAACATATGGAAGGAGATTTAAATATTTTTCAGGGAAGCTGGAATCACTGGAGGGCTGAAGGAGATATTACCGGCCCTTTAAATAATAATAAGACCCTTCTCTATCGTCTGAATACAGGTTATGATGAGACAAATTCTTTCGTAAATGAAACGCATGGGAAATCGTACCAGGTAGCCCCTTCACTGAGTTTTATTCCAAATGATAAAATCCAGGTTAATTTTGACTTTTCTGTTTCGCATACGAACGCTGTTTTAAACAGAGGACAACCAGGACTGGACAGTGATGTAAATTTAAAAGCGACTCCGATCAATCTATCTGTATCTCAGCCTGGAGATTATATGAAAGAAACCGATATCGCTTCTATTCTCAGTTTTACATATAAAATCAATAAAAGACTAAGTTTCAATTTAGGCTATCTCAATTATATCACTCAGCAAAACGTTGCTGAACATGGTCTGAACAGCTACATAACTCCGGATTCGATTAATTTATATTATTCCACCTGGAATTATCATACGGTAACCAATACATTAACGAATTATTTTACTTATCTGGCAAATACGGGCAAGATTAATCATAAACTTCTTCTCGGTTATGATTATATAAGCAGCACAGTAAATCTAAACCAGCAATATTGGGAACTTCCGAATCAGTTTGGTCAGGGGAGTGGCATTGTGGGAACATTTAGTTTATTGAACCCACAGTACTTTCAAAGGCCTGTCAACACTTATCAGCCATCTGATTTTAATAGTGATGCCTCTGATGTGAATGCTGATGTATACAGTACTCAGGGAGTTTATTTACAGGATGAACTCAATTTTAATCGATGGAAAATACTTGTTAGCCTGAGAGAAGAGTTTTATCAGGGAGGTGACGATGACAATGCCGGTTCATTTACTGAAAATGTTTTTCTTCCGAGGATTGGTATTGTATATGCCATGACACCGAATTTAAATGTGTACGCAACCTATAATAAAGGATTTGACCCTTTTGAAGCATCCACCCAGGCGCAGGAATTTAACCAGCCATTCAAACCCCTGATCAGCCAGTTATATGAAGCCGGTATAAAGGGAAATTTCTTTCAGAACAAACTGTCTGCATCTCTGACCTTTTATCAGTTAACGGTTGAAAATGTGGCGGTCAATGCGAATGATATCTCGAATCCCAATCTATTTATTCAGCAGGGACAAAACAGATCGAGAGGTGTCGAAGCAGAAGCAACAGGAAATATTCTTCCAAACCTGAGCGTTTTAATTTCATATGCTTACGATGAAGCCATCGTCACCCAGAGTTCAGAGAAGTCACAAATTGGAACATTGGTTCCGAATGCCCCCCGTAACTCAAGTGCCAGCTGGATAAAATATTCTTTCAATAAAAATGCGATCAGGGGTTTTGGTATTTCAGTGGGACATTCAGCCGTCGGCGCGCGAACGACGCTTGATCCGGAAATTAATT
>Ga0207001_1057_pt1 | contig 13292 bp, 15 predicted proteins | sample Alteio_BWMinCont_91_FD_153481 | JGI IMG/M metagenome (GOLD analysis project Ga0207001, IMG submission 153481) | Enriched cells from forest soil in Barre Woods Harvard Forest LTER site, Petersham, Massachusetts, United States -... | ecosystem: Environmental > Terrestrial > Soil > Temperate forest >... | reverse complement strand
AATTTAATAGGAAATAACTTAGCAAAAAATGTAAAATCTTTATCGGTCGTAAAAATTGCCATTTTGTAATTCATTGCAATTGAGCAAATAAGAAAATCTGTATTAGAACCTTGGATGCCTTTTTTACGACAAAGATTATATAACTCTGCAGCCATTTCATAATCTTTATTCGACAGACAATGGTCTGCAAATGCAGCTAAATATTCTCGAAGCTTATTAAATTGCTCTATAGCTGGAATTCCAGAAAGAATTTCTTGGCGAATAGGGCCCAGCATTTGCACCCGAGACTCCTTAATTAATTCTTGTAGCTGGTAAATTACCTCATCATTAACCTGTTTTTTGCGACGAAATGCCAGAGACCATACGCAAGTATCAACAATAACATTCATTATTTTTTTTCTCTTTGCTTTTTATAATTATATTTTGAATCATATGAAACAGTGCCGAAAAGATCCATTATCCGCATTTGCTTGTGGCGCTGAATATACTCTTCTAACGCAGCCGTTACCGCTGCTTTTTTTGTCGGATGATCCCCGATCTTTACCGCTTCATTAATTAGAGCATCACTAATCGCAAGATTTGTTGCCATATGCATTTACCTCTACACATAATTCTACACAATACAGTGTGTGAAATCAATAATTAGATTTGTCGCAGCGATCTATTCTCAGAAGAAGCTAATGCAGACCGGAAGAATTAAGCATATACTCAAACACGCTAAAAAATAACGTTAAACGATATAGGAAAAGAAATATGTTAAGAAAGAGCCTGTTAACCCTGCTATGCGCTACAAGCTGTTTGTCTGCTGCCACCAGCCAGGCACAAAACATCAATGCCACCCGTTATCGCTGCCCTTATGTTAGTGAGACTTCAACAAGCGGTGGTCATACCCAAATTACAGCCTTGACCACCGTTAACGGGATAACTGTTCACTGGGTTGGGAGCTCTTATGATGATATAACGATTATTGATAGGTTTTCAGAAGCTTACGCAACCGCACCTGCACCTAGCCCATTTATAGAATGTGTTTATATTAATACATCGGGCCACGGAACTATTTTCATGCCTAAATATGGTGAATATGTTACTAACCATAATTTTCTATGCAAGAGTAGCAATCCCGATGATTGCCAATTTGATCTTATCAATAGATGATTCAGGCAATTGAGTCTTGATTGTATTTAACCGCATGATGGATTGCGAGTCTTTGCCCCCAATCCATCAATAAATTTTAATTTAATGTTAAACTGTGGTTTATTTTATTAAAACAATAATGATAGTTCCAGCCGCAATCTTGCGTGACAAAGTCAACACACATTTCGGTGTCAGGAAGCTTGATTTCATACGAAATAATATTATCGCCAGTCCGCGCAGCTTTTAATTCTTTTTTAACAATCAGACCGGTATTATTGTAAGTACCATAGCTTGTGAAGGTACACCACGTATTATTTGTAATAATAACATCAATAGGCGCCTCGTCAGTCTTGATCAAGCTCGTATTAGCCCACGTTGCCGCAGAAAATAAAGCAGTCAACAATAAAATAATTTTAGTTTTAAATTTCATGATTTTCTCCTCATTTGTAGACCTGCCAGATTAGCATTTTAATTGGAAAAACAAAACAAATTTAGATTATTGACAATACGAAGAAAACACCTAGACTCACCCAGGATCCCATTTTTTTCTAAGGATATAATCATGTTTAGATCTTCAGTCATCACAAAATCCTATCAACGCATTAGCCGATTATTAAACCTAGGCTGCGATATTAAAATTAAACCCTCCCCGCAATCGCCAATAAAAATAATTAAACCGCAAATTGAAGACTTACTCAAAACACCTTGCGGGATAACTTCGATGAGTGAAGTCTGGCATAAATTTGAATTCCCCGGCATCAACCCTAAACAGCATTTATCATCATCCTGCAAATCTTATTAGCGCCCCAGCTGATCATACTATGGAAAAAACCCAGCAAAAATTAAGATAATCTAGTCGTAGCGTGGACAAAGAAGCGCAGCGATGTGTCCGCGAACCCCACCCAGATTAACCCTCAGAATAGTCCGGCCACTTATAATATTCTATAAGTGGCCGAAGTTGAGACTCACAAAATGATTATAAGCAGAAAGAGTGAAATTAAACGCTTAAAACAAGCTTATCTATCAAAAGAGGCCGAGCTAATCGTGATTTACGGTAGGCGGAGAGTAGGGAAAACCTTTCTCATTAGATCTCTATTTGAAGCAGAAAATTGCCGGTTTTTAGTCTGTACAGGCTCCAAAAAAGGCCTTTTGAAGGCACAATTGAAGCATTTTGCCGAGGCCGTTACAAAAACATTTACAGCAGGAATTAACGTAAAAGTCCCTGAATCATGGGACGAAGCTTTTAAGTTGTTGACCCTGCTAATCGAGCAAAATCAAAATGAAAAAGTTGTTATCTTTCTTGACGAGTTACCATGGCTTGCCTCCAGAAAATCTGGAGTTTTAGATTCACTCGATTATTATTGGAACCAATATTGGTCTAGAAACCCTAAGATAAAATTAATAGCATGTGGTTCAAGCGCCTCATGGTTAATTAAGAAAATTATTTATAACAAAGGTGGTTTACATAATCGTTGCACCTGCGAATTAAAACTCGACCCATTTACGCTTGCAGAAGTAGATGAATATTTAGTAAGTCGAAATATTAAACTTAACAAAAAACATGTTCTTGAGTTATATATGGCGCCAGGTGGAATTCCATATTATTTAAAATATGTCGAAAAAGGCTTAAGTGCTCATGAAAATACTCAAAATATTTTATTTAGCAAACAGGCGCCTTTGAAAGATGAATTTAAAAAACTTTTTGATTCTTTATTTAGTAATGCTAAAGCATACATTGAATTGGTGCAATTAATAGCGCAGCGAAAAGAAGGTTTAAGTCGCACACTTCTCGAAGTCCAATCAAAAAAATCATCGGGGGGAGGTAGATTAAGCGGAAGGCTAAATCAGCTAAAACAAACCAATTTTATTGAGTCGTATGTATCTTGGAATAAAGAAAAAGGTGAATACTACAAAGTCATTGATGAGTTTTCTATTTTTTATCTATCTTGGTTTCAAACCAGCAAAAGTGGACATTTTACTGAAGATCATTGGCTGAAACAAACCGTTAAAGCTCAATATGAAACCTGGTCAGGCTATGCTTTTGAAGCAATCTGCCATAAGCACGTTAATCAAATTATCAATGCATTAAACCTTAAAACAGCCGAAAAAATTAGCTCTTGGCGACATTTTCCAAAAGAAAATAACGATAAAGGGGCGCAGATTGATTTACTCATTGATCGATCAGACGATGCCATTACCCTATGTGAAATAAAATATACTGACAAACCTTTCGTTGTAACCAGACAGTATGCTGCAAATATTATGCAGAAAGAGCAATGCTTCAAAGATCAAACTAAAACGAACAAACACTTGTTTAACGCTTTAATCTCAGCAAACGGAATAAAACAAAATCAATATTCACTGACTGCATTTGATAATGTAGTCACACTTGAGGATTTATTTAAATAACCACTTTTTATCGTTTATCGTTACCGTTTCTTTAAACTTACCCAAAATTATCCATAGATAACTTTAGCGTTAAATTCTTGCTTCATCGCACCATGACTAGCCATAGCAGAAACTATGACCCCGCCAGCGGATGCTCCACAAGCTGACACGGTGAAACTCACCGCCAATTTAGCTAAATTCTTTGCTGCATTTACATCGCGATTATGCTGTGTATTGCATTCTATGCATTGCCATTCGCGTGCAGATAACGTTAACTCTGTATTTTTAAAACCACATACGGCACACAATTTGCTGCTTGCAAACCAACGGTCAGCGACTACAATCGATTTATTCCGCATGGCTGCTTTATATTCTAATTGTCTGCGAAATTCATGGAACCCCATGTCTGCAATAGAGCGCGCTAACTTGTGATTTCGCACCATGCCTTTGACATGTAAATCTTCGATAGCGATAGTGCTGAAATTATTTGCTAATCGCGTGGTAAATTGATGAATCGCATCACCTCGAATATCGGCAACTTTTCGGTGCAAGCGGGCTAATTTCAGGCGGGCTTTGTAACGATTAGCAGACCCTTTTTGTTTTCGGCTGAGACTTTTAGATAGACGCTTCAGCCTAATCAGTTTTGCTTTATGCGGTTTAGGCCCCTCTACCATTTCACCCGTGGAGAGTGTTGCAAAATGTGTTAAGCCCAAATCCACTCCTACAGCTACTTGGTTTTCGCATGCTTTAGGGAAAATGGAAGGGGGTACATCAACTGTTATGCTGACAAACCATCTGTCTGCACGACGTGAAATCGTTGCTGAAAGAATTTTTCCTTCAAAACGTAACGACTCACGCATTCGCACCCACCCTAAATGGGGGATACGAATGCGTGAAGCGTTTACTGCGAACTGATCATTGGTTAAGGTGAATCGATCGCGGATTCCTTTCTTGCGGAACATTGGATAGCTTGCGCGTTTGCTGAAAAAATTTTTGAAGGCTTGACCCAATTGGATAATGGCCATCTGCGGCGCATTCTTGGTGACTTCTCGCATCCAGGGGAATTCGCTGGTTTTTATGCTATTTAATTTACGACGTAATGCGACTTCCGTGGGTTTTCCGCCAGCTTGATATTCTTGGCTCCATTCGCTTAGGGCCCAATTATAAGCAAAGCGGGCAACTCCGCAGGCTTTCGCAAAATAGGTTTTTTGCTTATTATTCGTTTTTAATTCTATCTTATGTGCTCGCATCTTTGACGGCCTGTTCCATGCCTGCAATTAATTTTTGATTTTTACGTGAACGGCTTCCGTAAAGTCTTGCGGAAAAAACAGTAATAATTTCTAGCACATCTTTTGCAAGCTCTTCTTCAAACTTAACATCCGTTCCTGAATTAATAATAACAACCTCAACTTCGCGCGCTTCACATAAAGCAAATACTAATTCCGCGCCAAAACGTAACAATCTATCTTTATGTGTCAGCACTAACCTGCCGATGTTTCCATCGACAATTGCAGCTAACAATTTTTTTAAGCCTTTCTTATAATAGTTCATCCCGCTTCCAAGGTCAGTTAATAATTCAAACTTCCAACCATGTGAAGCGCAGTACATTTCTAATACTTTTTTTTGTCGCTCTAAATCTGTTTTTTGATCATGACTTGAGACGCGAGCATATGCTATCGTTTTTCGTTCACGGGCAGTTATATTCTTTGCGATCTTAAACTGGGAAAGACGATATAAACGATGAGCGCCTTCTGTGCGTTCAGCTTTTATTTTGCCTTCACGCTCCCAGCGACGCAGGGTGCTAGGAGAAACTCCTAATAATTGTGCTGCTTGGCCTATCCGATATAACTTATCCATATAGTTAAGTATACACATATTTAGATAGATTTCAAGTAACAGTTAACGAACCCTTCTTTAGAATTCGATACTACTGCAATGACGTCGTCAGAAATCATTTCAAGAGAAGCATTTTTTTGATTAGTATTTGTTTAAAAATCTTCAAATTCTGTAAGCCACAAAAAAGCAACTCAAACTACCTCTAACTTATCAATGTCTAATTGACAAATATGAGAAAGATTTTTATTAATTTTTTCGATCTCCCAATCCCACCAGGCAATCTTCAATAGGCGTTGGATCGCTTGATCGTCAAATCTCATCTTTACCACTTTTGCAGGATTGCCAGCAACTACCGCATAAGCCGGAACATCTTTTACGACAACAGCATTAGCAGCGATAATTGCCCCATCACCGATGGTAACTCCGTTTTTAGTTATGGTATTATATCCAAACCAAACATCGTTACCTACGATAATATCTCCCTTAACTGGTAGCTCTTCAATTGCAAATACACTCTCCCAACCGCATTGAAAAATAGGAAATGGATAAGTGCTGATAGCATCGAGCTTATGATCCCCTGTCATCAAAAATCGAGTTTCAAAAGCAAGCGCACAAAATTTGCCGATAACAAGCTTAACTTTAGATAAGTTATAATTATATAATACGTTGTTTTCTTCAAATTTCTCTGGTGTTCCGCGTCTATCATCAAAATACGTATAATCGTCAAATGTTGCTGTTAAGAAGGTCAAGGAGGGTCAAAGGTCAAGTGTGCCGCAGGCACACTTGACCTTTGACCCCAATGGCTCTAATCATTGCCATCACCCAACTTTCCTATCCTGCAATGCGTTGTTAGTGATTTTAGCTGTATAATCTCAATTCCATTTAGCTTGCTCAGTCGTTCGTTTTGCGACAATCCCATTTTTCACCTGAACATTATCAGCTGAAAATACAGGAGCAACCAATTTCAATTTATTATTCTTCAACGTTTGCATAATTTAACTTCCTTACGCCACTATGAGATGTCAAAGATTTTAGCTGTGTAATTGCAATTTCATTTAACTTATTTAGTCGTTCAGACTGCGACAATCCCATACGAATAAACTCAGCATTCATTGCTTCGATATTAGCCAATACTAACAGCTGCTCAATAGTGGCATATTCACGCATATTGCCTTCCTGGCCTGGATTAGCATCGCGCCACTCTTTTGCCGTTTGGCCAAACAAAGCCACATTCAATACATCCGCTTCGTTAGCGTAGACATAATTGGCCTGCTCCTGGCTAACCAATGTGGGGATAATATGCGCCTTAATAGCATCGGTATGGATGCGATAATTGAGCCTAGATAATGTACGGCCGAGGTTCCATCCTAGAGATAAACGTCGGTTTTCATCCTCTTTAAGTCGTTGAAATTCTTTGATTAAATAGAGTTTAAACTCGGGACTTAGCCAAGAGCCGAATTCAAAAGCAAGGTCTTTATGAGCATAAGTGCCGCCACCATGTCGGCCAGCGCGTGACTGAACGCCGATAGCACAGGTAGCTTCTGCCCATTTTTTGGGGGTCATGCGAAAACTGTTCAATCCAGCCTCAGTTTTAAAGGTGTCGAATTCGACACCTTTAAAACTTGGATTATGCATTTGTTCCCAAATACCCAGAAATTCCAAGGTGTTACGATTGCGCATCCAATTATGGATTAAATCATCACCTCCAAATTTTTTGGCCATATCGGTTAAGCAAATATAGTCTTCCTCATGCTTTGAGAGAATACTAATGGCCGCGCCTTGCACATTGATGGTAGTTTTCTTTTCTTTTGCCATATTAAACCTCTAATAATTCTTTTAATTCCCTCGAATTCGATGGAATTAAAATTATTCGCTAAACTCAGATTTTTCTGATTTTTTATTGTTCATCCTGAATCCCATCTTAGCTAAATGCGCTTCAACTCGTTTGCTCCTCCAGATTTACCATGCGCGAATATTTTGGCTTCAAAATCTTTATGTAAGAAGAATTACTAGATTTCAAGAGGCAACCCCATTTTACATGTTGTCATCTGTCGAATTTAGGATAATCTCAACCATCTGCCAAACCTCATCCGCACGACCCAACACTAACTCAAAATCATCAGCAAACGGTTCAAACCTTTTCTCAATCTTATGCATAAACTTTTCAAACTGTTTGTCTTGTGTATTCACCAACGTCAAATGTGGCTCATACTCACCACGAGATTTATTATGTGGATTTTTAACATGACTCACAATCAAGCGATGCAAAATATGCAGCTCATCATCATACGTTGGCAGCAATGAAATCCAAAACGCTTTTGTACCCACCGTTGCGCTAAATTTTTTAAATGTTAGCCGCACATTTTTTTCAAAGGCCTGGCGCGCATACTGCCAAACCCGCCGCCCTTCTTCATCCGATGCCATAAATTGACAAAGCGTGATATGCGGCAATGATTTTTCGCCAAGCTGATACGTATCGGCTATAGAGGAAAATTGTCTCGACAGCGCAATAATATTTGCGGCTTGTGTTGTAGGAGCCAACGCAATGTTAAAACCTTTTTTCATCAAATATAGTCCTACAATAAACTTCGACGTAACCCTACTTCAATATCTGGCACCTTATCGTCTGCTTTCTGACAGTCGTAACCCGATTTCAATTCTGCCACAAAGCCTTTGCCCACTGCAAAAAACCGTTGCGGAGCCTCTTGCACATGCTTAGTCCAACCCATGAAACGATCACGCACATCCTGCAAATGCCAACCCGTAACACTACTGCCGTCATACACTTTTTCGAGCAAAGGCTTGATACCGATTGGCAAGCCGCGAAGATTCTTATCATAACCCGCCATATATTGCGACACCGCAGCGATGGCGCACACACTGGCAACAATGGGCTTAACAAACGATTCTGCGTCTGCAAAATTAGCGGGCAGTGTTATCCCAACTTTTTCGCAAATGGCCGGAAGCAACTTAATCACCTCACGTCCACCCACAAATCCCGTGAAGAAATTGCCGCTGATTTTCGTAATCAAATTCCAAATTGCCGGTGGAATCACAATACCAATAAAATCATTTACGATACGGCCATTCACAATGTTGCCAATGGATTCGTTATATAGTCGAATAATAATATCAATAAGATGCGCAAGCCCTATAGGTTTGTGCACCATCGCCAGCTGCTGCACATGCTGAATTAAGTTAACACTGTAGCCACGCTGCTGATACCATTCCCCGGTACTGACCAATGGTGCGAGCAAGACACACACTAATTGACTATCAATTCGCTTCTGTAAAAACGCATGAAAAGCCATAGCAGGTAAAATGCTTTCCAGTGTCGGCAAAAAATCTTTGACCCAACTATTAAAATCAATAAGAAAAGGATAACCCGGTGGAAATTGCTGCGTGAAATTCGCTATTTTACCGACGCGAGTCTCCGCAAAATTTTTGCCTTGCTCAATAAAAATTTTCTGGCCATCTGCTTGCATCGTCGTACCTTGTCGAAACTTAAAAGCAATAGCAGAAAGAACAAGAGCAGATGACAAGCCTAAATTATTAGCGTCTGCATTCATATAAACGCCAGCCGCAAATCCCGCACCCTCCGCAATCGATGAGACCACGGTGACACCCGCCATCAGCTCATCTTTCCAAGTCGGTGTTAGCGCTGACAGCGCCGCCTTAGCATTAAAATCTAATGACTTCGGACCATTTGCCGATTTCGTTATAAAATTATATTGCACCCAAAAATTACATGCCGCGCCAATCAAGGCGATAGGCACGGCAACTGTCACAGGTACACCCACGCCCAGCAAGATGACACCCGTGCCGAGAAATTTATTCGTTGCTGAATAGATAGGTGAAAGTAAATGGACATTACAACCTGGCTGTGAATCTTTATTTTCTGCTTCGGGAACTTGCTCAGCATGTTCTTCGTTGTGCATTTCAGGGGTATAAGAAATTTTCATGACAGGACTCTTTTATCGTTATTTTAGGTTTCAGCAGACCCTATGCGGGCTATCAAAATTGTATATTTAAGGCCAAAAGTCAAGCTCTAAAATAGTGAAAGCACTTGGATTAGACGCTTTATTTAAGTTATAATTTGTCCTTTTCGTGAGAGACTTAACGTTCACCTTGCAACGTAAACCACAGTAATTTAAAGGGATTTTAACCATGCAAACCTGGAAAAAAGCCGCAATTTTTTTGGCTATTTTACCTATATTAGTGTGTTTTACATCTGGCGCAGATGCACATGCAATAGCTGTGAAAGCAACTTCACACGGCCATGCCGCTAATTCTCGCAAAAAAAAGCCAATTAGAACAAAAACAGTGACAACCGTGACCCAAGCCACAACGGAACCTACGCCAACAACACCATCAGCTTTCATGAAACACTTCTTTTTAACCACCAATTTCAGAAGCATTGGCACTATTTCAATAGGCTCCTCAATCAGTTCCGATGCGGGACAAGATGATTCATTTACTGCACTGGGTGTGAGCTATCTTTATTCGCCACACCGTGCAAATCGACCACAAGGCTTATATGGCCTTTATTTTGGCAGAGAATTTAATATCAATTCCAAATTAATTTTGCAATGCGGCCTAGGCTATTATCAATCCGCCTCCTACAAAGCACGCGGCATCGTAACGCAAGGACCCAGCCTGTTTGCGGCACCTCCCAGCCAATACACTTACACTTTTATCAGCCGCCGAGCAGTTGTTGAAGGCAAGCTATTAGAAAGCTTCACTCAGTTTGTTCACCCTTATGTTAGTTTTGGCATGGGGGCCGCCTTTAACACAGGATATGATTATCAGGTTTTTAATCCACTTGGCACCACAAGCCCAATTTTTGCTGGCAGTGCCACGGCAGGCTTTACTTATGAAGCAGGCGTGGGACTTGAAGTCGACGTGCAAAAAGATATAAGACTAGGCGCAGGTTATCGTTTTGTGAACTTAGGTGAAGCTGATTTAGGCCGGGGTGCGATAGCTGGCGTTTCTATTCCTAACACCTTAGAACAAACCCATCTTTTTGCAAATGAATTTATGGCACAACTGAGTTATATATTTTGAATCAAACCATTCCAGGCCCGGGGGACAACAGCGGAGCAGCTAGACTGTCAGACTTTGACTCCTCAGGCTTTTTGGCAAGACTCTTAAAACCATGTGCCGCTTTAAAAAAATAGCGATTATATTTTTGGAAACCTTTCTTGGTTTCCTCTAAAGCCTGCACATGATAATGCTTGTGAATCAACATCGCGCTCACGTACAACAAACTCACGATGCTACTAACTGTATTCATCCAATCATTGATGTTATCGCTGGTTTCATCAGAAGTCAGATTATTGACATGCAACAAAATGATAGCGCTATGACAGCCACGTACGGCAAAATAAATTGAATTAATCACGATATCAATTTTAATGTTTTTGAACTCAAGCTCGTCCATTTTAGACGATAGATTTTTTTTTACTTCAGGATGTTTTTTAAAAAAATCCCTTACACTAGGTCGGCGCGACCGAAGAAGGTCTTTCTCTTTCATTTCTGCATTATGTTCGTCTTCATTATCCTGATGGCTATAATAATCTTTCAACACATACACAAAAGGGATAAGCGCCGGCACCAAATAATAAAGTGCCGTGACATAATATGGAACGGAATGGCTCCAAAATTCACTCACCGCAGTCGACTCGTGAATAGTCAAATTCAATGACTGATCAAGAATATTATTTACCGTACCAAAAAAATTAAAATGCTGAGCGGTTCGCGCGGCAAAATCATGACTCGCGTTCGCTTTTTTTTCTTCGACTTTTGGCAAATTTTCCTTTAGGCGTGACCACATATTTGCGACTTCATTATTAAATTTTAACGGTTTTATCATTGCGAAGCGGGATGCTTGACGTCCAATGGCTACATTTTCAAACTTTTATCTAGTGTTGTCTAGACAAAGATACTAAGCTTTACGTTTAAAATATTAAAAAGGATTTTCGCAATGAAAGCTATTCGTATTAATAAAACAGGTGATGCCAGTGTTTTAACGCTTCAGGAAGTCAACCCACCGCAACCAGGCCCAGGCGAAGTGCTAGTGCGCATGAAAGCGGCTGGCATAAATTTTATCGATATTTATATGCGCGAAGGACTGCCACGCGTTTCACCACACGTCCCCTTTACTCCAGGACTTGAAGGCTCAGGAATTATTGAAGCCTTAGGTGAAGGCGCTTATGCCGAGCATCATACGGTACAAGCAGACCATCTCATTGCAATTCCAGCCAATATGAGCTTTGAAGAGGCTGCCGCATTTCCTTTACAAGGCATGACAGCACATTATCTCACCCATGAATATTATAATGTGACCCCTGGCACCACTGTTTTAGTTCATGCTGCTGCTGGCGGCATGGGATTACTGCTAGTGCAATGGTTAAAAAAACTAGGCGCACGCGTCATCGGCACGGTCTCTACAGAAGAAAAAGCCAAAGCTGCGCGCCTTGCTGGTGCTGACGATATTATTCTCTACACAGAAAAAGATTTTGCCGCAGAAACCATAAAACTGACCCACGGCAAAGGTGCGGATTACATTATCGATGGCGTTGGCAAGACAACATTCACCAAAAATTTAGACGCTATTCGCGTACGCGGTGTCATTTGTATTTTTGGTCAAGCCAGCGGCCCTGCCGAACCTATTGCACCTAATGCGCTACAAGGCAAATCTCTCACCATCTGCGGTGGAAATTTAATGAATCACCTACAAGACCCTAACGAAATCCAAAGACGCGCCAATGACGTGTTAAAAGGCATTCAAGAAGGTTGGTTAAAATTAAATATTGCGCATGTATTACCATTAGATCAAGCCGCTGAAGCCCAGCATTTGTTAGAAACCCGAAAAACTACCGGCAAAGTTATACTATCAATGTAACCTGGCCGAAACGCCGCGAGATTCTCGCGGTGTTTCGGCCAATACAACGAATTGTCAACAGACCCTAGTTGAATGAATGATCAGGATGATCACATGCTGCTATTCACTTGTATTTTCACCATTACCCTCAGCTCATTTTTACTTTTTTTTATTCAGCCGCTAGCGGCAAAAGAACTTTTGCCCTTGTTTGGTGGTGTGCCAGCCGTTTGGAACATATGCATGATGTTCTTTCAGGGCATGTTACTTTTGGGTTATGGGTATGCCTATATCAATACACGGATTTTCCCGCCTCTATATCAGCGTATTATCCATTTCGCCATTGTGAGCATGAGTATTTTAATGCTACCCATTCTATGGAGTGGCATGCACCTGCATACAGGCTCTGATCCTGCGATGAATGTATTATGGCTACTGATTAGCAAATTAATCTTGCCTTTATTTATATTGAGTACCACATCTTCTCTGGTGCAGTACTGGTTTGGACAAACTAATCATCCACATGCTAAAGATCCTTATTTCTTATACAGTGCGAGTAATGTCGGTGGGTTAGTAGCACTATTATCATTTCCATTTTTATTCGAACCCTTTTTTGGCTTGCAAAATTTATCTGTTTATTGGTCAGCCGCTTATGGAATTTTTGCGTTAGGCTTGATTGCGACGGTATGGCAATGTGCGTGCAATACCTTATCTCCGCGCGAAAATATGCCCGCTGTAACGGCAGAGAAAATTAGCGCATGGAGACGCATGCAATGGATCTTGCTGAGTTTTGCGCCTTCGAGCTTACTAATGGGTGTGACGCAATATATTACTACCGATATTGTTGCCACGCCTTTGTTTTGGATATTGCCGCTCACATTATATTTGCTAACTTTTATTATTGCATTTTCCCGAAAACCGATCATTTCACATAATTGGATGGTGCGAGAGCAATCATTTTTTCTGATTTTCCCGCTGATCGCCTTGGGAAAAAATGCTTTAGCGACCAATACATTCGAATTGATCACATTTCCCTTACTTGGATTTTTTGTTT
>Ga0207001_1055_pt1 | contig 14255 bp, 11 predicted proteins | sample Alteio_BWMinCont_91_FD_153481 | JGI IMG/M metagenome (GOLD analysis project Ga0207001, IMG submission 153481) | Enriched cells from forest soil in Barre Woods Harvard Forest LTER site, Petersham, Massachusetts, United States -... | ecosystem: Environmental > Terrestrial > Soil > Temperate forest >... | reverse complement strand
TTGTTTTTACTGCTAACAAGGATGAAAGAGTTATTCCTTCTCAGTATCATGAATATATTAATAACACTATTGAAATTGATACATATGATATTTCTAGACTTTTTATTACCACTCAGAAAATAAATAAAATACACCAACTATCTGCTATCATTCCCGGATCAGAATATCATGTCCCTATTGCAGCACAACTAGCAAAATTAATGAACTTGCCTGGAGTTGATCCAGAACATGTGGACAATTTGCGTATCAAAAACAAAACAAGGGATTGCTTAAGATCAAAAGGGATTCGCTGTCCACGTTATGCTGTTATTAATAATGAAAATGAAATTGTCGCTGCTAGCAAATATGTTAAATTTCCCTGTGTTTTAAAACCTGTTGCATCCGCTGGCAGCATGCATGTATCACGTACAAACACTATTGAAGAACTTCTCCAAGCTTACCGTGCTATGTATTCAGATACCTGGACAGAATTAGGGAAAGGAATTGGCAGCACAGCACTAATCGAAGAATACATTGAAGGTATTGAATATAGCGTTGAGGGTTTTATTGAAAATTCTCAAGCACAAACTATATCAATCACAAAAAAATTTCTTACCTCGGAACCTTTTTTTATTGAAATGGGACATACAGTACCTGCCGATATTAATACTGAAACTCAAACATCGATTATATCTTATATAGAAAATGTTATTAATGCATTAAACATCAACCTTGGTGTATTTCATGCCGAGTTACGTATCGACAATCAAGGGCCCGTGTTAATGGAAATAGCTGGACGTTTACCTGGAGGAAGAATTTGCGAACTCATCCAATTCGCACAAGAAAATAATTTATATAAAATCATGATTCAATCACACCTCGGCTTACCCATAAATGCCATCCAACAACAACCAAAACAATATGCAGGAATGCGATATTTTGAACTAAATGGAAAAAATACTTTTAACCAAGTAAGTGGAGTTGAAGAAATAAAAACTATACCCGGTTTTCAAGAATTTAAATTATTAAAACAACCCGGCGAATACGTACCACCACTCACTACATTTCTAGGTCGCGTTGCAACCTGCATTTTCATCGCTCCAACTTATGATGAACTCCAACGCAGATTAGACCAAGCGGCAGCCGTCATTTCATTCTCATGACTGAGGCTCCATTTTTACCCTCAATCAACCTCCTAATCGGCTTAACAAACCCCAACAAAACCACACCCGCCACAATCGCCGACCATCCAAGCACACCAAACACAAATGAATAAGCACTAGAAGTGGCTAATGCTTCAGTACTACCCGAAGCAACAACAGTCAACGCAGAAGCAACTCCCGCCAAAGCATTCGCGATGGCTGTTGCAAAATACCAAACCCCAATCATTAACCCAACCATTTGTTTAGGTGACAGCTCAGTCATCATGGACAATCCTACCGGGTAGACTAACAGCTCACCTAGACTCTGTAGAAAATAACTCAACACAATCCACCACAAATTAATTTGTCCCGCTGACGACTGCATTGATATCCCAAGCGGCAAAACAACAAACCCAAGCCCTACAAGAATTGTTCCTAATGCAAATTTGACTGGAATCGAAGGATTCAATTTTTTCGCATCTAACCAAATCCATAATTTAGAAGCTAGAGGCCCACAAATGATAATAAAAAATGGATTCAATGCTAAAAAGGAGACTGTTGGAATCAACCAACGGTGCCAATTTCTATCCACGTTATATTCTGTGTAAATAGTCAGTGACATAGCAGCTTGTTCACACAAAACACAAAAAAGAATTGAAAAAGCTGTGAGCAACAAACAGGCTAGTAGTCGATTTCGAGTGTGCGCAGAGAAGCGAAAACTATTTTTTAGCGTGAGCAAAACCAGCAAACCACCTAATGAAAAGAGCACCGCATTTGCAATTTGAGCATTTTTCACTAACGCTTCAATTAAGAAAATTGTCAGCACCAACCCCGCCATGATGAAAAAACAATACGCTTTTTTTACTTTCGGCAAAATCGAATGTCGATAAATAAAAAGATAAAATATAAGAACACCCAATAAAGTTCCTATTCCTGCTACAAAAAATGCAACATGCCAACCAAACAAAGAAATAATCCCCCCTGAGATAAGCGGCGGAATAAATGCACCCATGTTGATTGCAGAATATAAAATGGAAAAACCGCCCTCTCGCCGTGAGTCATTTTTTTCATAAATATGCCCCAGTACACCGGAGATGTTGGGCATAAAAAACCCGTTACCAATAATCACTGTGGCAAGCGCAATGTAAAAAAACTGCATCCCAGGAATAGCTAAAAGAAAATATCCTATTGAGAGCAATACTCCTCCCAGAATAACACCTCGTTTTGAGCCTAAAAACGTATCCGCCAAATATCCGCCAAGTAAAGGCGCCAGATAAAGCAATGCTGTAAAAGCAGCGAAAATGGCATAAGCTTTTTCATGCGGGTAAAGCAAGTTTTTAACCATGTACAACACTAAAATCCCACGCGTTGTATAATATCCAAAACGCTCCCATAAATTGGAGGCAGAAATAAAATATAAAGCACTCGGCTGCTTTTCTTGATTCGATTGTGTTTTTGCACTTAATAAATTGCCACCTACTTGTAATTCTTGTTCGGTTGACAAAATAGCTTCCACAGACATTCTTATTTCCTTCCGTTTCTATTAATTATTTTAACCCATATTTTTCATCGTTACTTTTATGAGGTGGAAAATTGCTAATAATGATAGTTATTTATTAATCTTCATCCCCCGCCTACATTCATCCTGTCTTTAACAATACCTCTCTGGAAAACCAAAACTTGTTTTTTAGACCATTTGATTCAAGAAGGGGCTTTTCAGAGAACGTTGTTACAAGCCAGGAAGAGAGTCACTTTGATATTGTTCAATTTATAAGCATAAGGGATTTTTATGTCGGCAGCAAAACTACTGTGTCAAACGCTAGATGTCAACCCCCACGTTCTTTCAAAAGAAGAAAATCTGGTATTAGAAGCTGATCTTTTTACGCGCATATGCGAAGAGCTAAAAGCAATATTTAAGGTCAAATATAAAGATTATTTCCGAGTCTTGAAACTCAATACAGAAATGGAGAATACAATGATGGAATCAAATTTTGTCCGCTGCGTTATAAATGATATTTTATCGACAGAAGAGTATTCATTGCCAGGTGTTGCGTACTATACCCGCACACCAGAAGATGTGATTTTTGAAATTGCTTCCGGAAAAAACACAGATCCATCCGCATTGCTACTAAGAAAAATCATTGAGTTACATCGTTCCATACGACCAGAACTTTATCGAGAAATCATGAATAAAATTGTTCGGGAAAATCAGCTCACTACTGAATAATTTCATTTTCAAATCTGAACTTAATATTTTCACAAAAATTAAGTTCAGATCTAATTTCTGGCAACTAGAAAAAACCACTCACGCGAAGTCAGATTAGTTAATTGCAATGTCGTACCATTTGTGGTACACTTATAAAATAAAACTATAATAACCGGAATGGTTACATATGGAAACAAAAAATTAGATGCGGTCTTTTTTCGCACCGAAAACGAGACCGAACCAGTTAGGGAGTGGTTAAAAGAGTTAACTAAAGCCGACAAAAAAGTGATAGGAGAAGATATTACAACTGTTCAATATGGTTGGCCACTTGGAATGCCTTTGGTCGATCATCTAGGTCAAGGATTATGGGAAATTAGAACAAGATTATCAGGAGGCAGAATCGCAAGAATTATTTTCTTTATGGACAGTAACACCATGGTACTGGTTAATGGGTTTATCAAAAAAACACGAAAAACACCCATATCAGAATTAGAACTATCAAGAAAAAGAAAAAAAGCAATATATGCGATAATGATCCGGGAGGAATTAACATGAGCACGAATAAACACAAAGGCACAAAATTTGAGAGCTTTCTTAAAGAAGAAGGCTTGCTAGATGTTGCTGAAGCAATCGCAATCAAAAGAGTGATTGCTTTCGAGCTTAAAAAAAACATGGAAAAAAAGCACGTCAGCAAAACTGAAATGGCCAATAAAATGCATACGAGCCGTTCTGCATTAGATAGATTACTTGATCCAAGTAATACATCAATCACACTTAATAGTTTAGTAAAAGCTGCGCACTTTCTTGGAAAAAAACTGCGAGTTACATTTGCATAATTAGCCAATATTTTTTATTAAGTTTACCAGTAGTTTCCAAAATGGAAACTACTCACACCCCATTCTCATCGAATGCGAAAGAACCTTCAGAATTCCAGCTCGGAAGATTTCTCAGTAGCAATTTCCTGGGGGTACAAAAGTGGGGCACATCACAAAAACCACATCAAGCAAAATCCATTCAATCAAATACTTAACCAACCAATTTAACCGCCACCCTCGAAATGACCAGACATAATTTTTGAAAAACGTAAGCTCTGTGGTAGCAATACCAAAGTTATTGCCTGTATAACTGATTCCAAAGATTGAAGATGGTTAGAAAACGTATACTTAGATTTCTGCAACCAGCCATGCTAGCATGCGAAATTATTTTTTCAATTTATCATTATACATATTAAAGGCAAAAAAATGGCAGCTGGTAGAGGCGAATCAAAAGCAGTAAGAGAAGTTGAAAGCGATAGTAGCCGCCTAGCAGATGCGGTTAGTTATGAATCAAAAGAAGACCCTAAAATTGCTCTGAAAACAGCATTAACAAAAACATATCCGGATATGCCAGAATCACTATGCGGCGTTATTAGTCATTATCTTTTACCTAATAATATAAAAAAACGAATGAATGATTGGAAAGAACGTAAACTTGAACCTGCTGTATTAGGAAGAGAATTGTTAGAAGCATTTTCTTATCCAGATTCCAACGTGGCTATTGCATTGAACGACTTAACGGAAGATGAGCGAACGAGTTTATTGACTTCGCCAGATTTTCCAGAATTATTGAAGCTTTATTATTTGCCAGGAACAGAGTTTAAAAGAGTGATTGATACACAACCGTATAAAAAAATACAGTCAGCTTTATTATTTGGATTGGATACAGAAGAGCAGAATTTAATAAGATTGGATGAAGCCACGCATTATTTTATGCGAAGTTTGATGCATCCAATTAAAGAAGATAAAGTTCAACTTTTAGCAAGTGAAGCTGAATTTAAACGGCTATGCCATGATAATCCGCTAGAATTAATTCATACTATTAAAATTAAATATGCATGCAGTCATTTAGGTAGCAGGAACGGTTTGGATGGTTTGGCAGCATTATTAATTAAACGGTCTTCGCTTCATGTAAGCTTATCTGATACCAGTTTACAATATTTCTGTATTGATGATGTAAATTTATCAGGAGCTAATTTAAGAGGATCTATATTACCTCAAAATGGAAAAAATTTAAAACTATGCGGAGCAGATTTAAGGAATGCTCAGCTATGCTCATCTTTTTCATCCTCACATCCGGGCATGGGCTTTGATTTAAGAGGCGCCAATTTGACAGGTATAAAAGGCAATACTAGCAAAAAATTATGTAGTTATGTTGATCCAATTAATAGAGTAGATTTTTTAGGAGCGATACTAGATGAAGAAAATAAAAAATCAATTTGTGAGAAGCTAAATTTCACGGATACTCGAGCGATTTTTAAACCTATGGCTGATTATTTTAACAAAAAATATAATACTTCTCAGAGTTTCTTCAAAACTCATCCCTCTTGGGATTTGTGCGTTCATGTGCTTCGTATCACCAGAGCAACAAATGCATTAGAGTTTGCAGAATTAAGACGCGAAATCCCCGAAGAATTAACTAAAAAAGGTAGATTTATCGCTAATCCATTTAATGAAGCATTGCAGAAAGTATCAGAAAATTTTTTACAATCGGAATTGGCAATAGTACCTGCTAAAAGACTAGATTCTAGTAGATGATTTACACAAAATCATTGGATAGTTTATGCGCTTGCTTTAGAAGTTGGCAAACTGTTTGCAGAAGAACCCATCTTTACTAAAACGGTTGACAGAAAAATATTAGGACACATGAACGACTTTAAACGCTGCGCTACGCCATACTCAGACGATCCATTGCCTGTTGATTGGCAGAATACCACAGAGCGCATCAATAACATGCCAACGAAGGGCGGACTGCAAGATTGGTTATTTCCTATTGAACATTTCAATGAATTATTGGGTATTACTTTGCCAAAAAGAAAGAGAGAATTTCTGGATCACTGAACGTCTGGAATAAAACTTGAGTCCTATCGGAAGAAGGTCTTGATTATGCAGAACTTTATATAATGACCTGCAAATCACCTCTTGATCACTCACAGCATCATCTATATTATTCAAACAATCCAACCACGATAAATAAACCATCTACACTAATGAGCAATCGAACAAACATCGAAAAACGCGCCATTCAAGCTGCCGAAACAGCTTTATATAGACAACAGTATGTCAGTCCCATTGATGTTTTTGTTGGCATGGGACTGCTACAACCTATTCATGTTCAAGAATGGCGTAAAGGAACAATTCCTTATTTGGAAAAAGTCATTCAAGGTAATTTGAGTACAATTAGTTTTACCATGCAATGTTTTCGCAAATGGCCAAGAGCAAAAAATTTAAAACCCTCTAAAACTGTTTATTTGGTAAGAACCAAAGGCCCCAAAAAAGAAGCACAATTTAGCGCAAGTGACGATCCATCAATAGAAGAAGCTTATAGAACACATTATGTTTCTCCCGCTCTTTCTGAGAAAAAACAACAGCAACTTAAAGAGAAATTAGAAGAACAACCCGAGCTTGTTGCTTATATTATTATAAGTGACTCACAATGCTCTCAATGTAAAAAAGAATTACTAAAAAGCAATTTTCTATTCATGGAAGCCGATCAACCTCTATGTTTAAGTTGCGCCGGATTTTCTAATTTAATTTTTCTTCCCAGTGGTGACGCTAAACTAACCCGCCGTGCAAAAAAATATAGCGCAAAATCCCTCGTTGTTGTGAAGTTTAGTCGCGCTCGAAAACGCTACGAACGACAAGGGATTCTTATAACAGAAGACGCTTTTCAAAAAGCACAAGATGAAATCACTGAAGATTAAAAATAGGAAAGAACATGAGCGAATATCAGTACTATGAATTTCAAGCTATCGATAGATTATTAACAGACGCCGAATTTGAATCGATAAAAAAACTATCGAGCCGCGGCAATGTTTCACGAAGCCAAGCTATATTTGTATATAACTACGGTGACTTTCGCTATGAACCCATTGAAATACTCTCCAAGCATTTCGATATGATGCTCTATATGGCGAATTGGGGAACACGTCGCCTCTGCTTCCGACTGCCAAAAAAATTGGTTAACTTAGAAGAAATAACATTTTATTGCGTTCCTGATGTCATCACGACTTCTATTGTTAATGACCATGTTGTTATTGATATTCATTTCAACTCAGATGGCGGTTACGGCTGGATAGAAGGAGACGGCATTCTTTCAGAACTACTAGCACTGCGTAACGATATACTGCAAGGAGATTATCGGACTCTTTATATCGCATGGTTAGGATCACTTACTCAAGATAATGCTGATGACATAGATGATCAACTAGAACCCCCTATACCACCTGGCTTAAAACAAATATCACCACATCTCAAGCAGCTGATTGAATTTCTTGAGATTGATGCTGATTTAATAGAAGCAGCTTCTACGGAAAGCATTGAAAAACTAAACTGCAACTTAGAAATAAAACAATGGCTGCCTAAACTGACAACCACGGAACGCGATAAATTTTTACTACAGTTATTAAATGGTGAACCTAATGTTGATAAACAGCTTAACAAAAGACTGCGCCAACTTGCAGATGCTGATACTAATTTTAAAAAGAATATTCTAGAAAACGGCCAACGCACAGCGAGCCAATTATTGGCAGCAGCAGAAAAATTAGATATCGAGAAGAAAGCAAAAAAACAACGCGCAAAAGAAGAAGCTCGAATAGCCAACCTGAACGCATTAGCTCCACAAGAAACACAGCTTTGGGTAGAAGTATTCCAACAAATAAATACTAAAACCACTAAAGGCTACGAACAAGCTGTGAAACTATTAAGTGATTTAAAAAATCTTGCACATCACCTTGGCACTACAGATCAATTTATTGCTAAGGTAACGAAAATTCAGCAAGATTACAGTCGTTATTCTGCGCTAAAAACCAGAATGATTGATCAGAAAATAATTTAGAATTAAACACTATGAAATCATATTGGTCATGTTCAAAATTCTCCGACTGGGTCGATAAAAAAGATCCGCATTTCGGCAAGCCTACTTCACAAGCATTAGCTGCACAGGAAACTCTTGCTCTCTACACATGGTGGAAAGAGGAACGACCAAAACGTCTTGATCCGTTCGCCTTGTTAAAAATAGAATGCGGAAGAGCCCTCAGAATTTCAATTCGGAAGATTTCTCAGTAGCAATTTCAACGGGGTACTTTTTAGGGTACATCACAAAAAACCACATCAACCAATAATAATTCAATCAAACACTTAACAACCCAATTCGACCGCCACCCTCCGAATTTACAAGGACAAGCGATACAAATAAAGAATAAAACTCATTGAATTGCATCAAATTAAGACATACAATTTCATTTTAAATTTACAACTTCATCAGATTTAAAAATCTGCAAATTTTTCAATGAGATATTTACCTAAGAGCATATCCATGGCTTCCTCCCTAAGACCTGAAGAAAAAAAACCTGCTATTTCAGCATCGTCAATGTCTCTCACACCAGAAGCATTCATCCGCCCAGTAGAAATTAAAGAAGTCAAAGACGAACGCGCGGCGCTTTTAACAAGTCTTTATGAAAGCAAATCTTGCGTATACACCTTCAATGAAGAATACAAAACACAAATCAGAGCATTATGCACACGTCTTCATACGCTGGCTGAGGAACATAAAATTATAGATGAAAACCTTGCAGAAATTACCGCTTTCCCAACGCATCTTTTTAGTCTGATCGAAACAAACCCTGACACTACTCCCTCTTATAACATTAAACAATCATTAGAAAAAATGATCTACCTGTTGCAAAAAAAACACGTCCCCAGCAAAGATGGCATTCGAGCACGCTTTAGAGAAGAAAAAAAACTTAGCGAAGAAGAAGTTAATGCACAATTTGAAATTGAAAAAAAAGATGCAAGTGTCACAGCGCTTCAAAAACAAATGGTGCTGGAACAAACGCTCCCTTTTTTACGGGTGTGTAACACCGGTGTTGCAGGGCATCTAGATTTTACCTGTCAACTGCTCGAGGGCGGGAATACCCTCGACGATGCGTGGTGTGACCTGCGAACTAAGATAGTCACCGACTTTGGTTATGCACATATCAAAGAGCACAAAGACAGAATATCTGAAGGCGCTGAAATTCATGTTCCCTTGGTGTTACGTCATTATGCGCTGGAGAAAAAAAACTGGGGTATTCGATCTGACCTGGAACACGTCAAAGATCATTTCGAACGGTTAACGTATATTACGCCGACTACATTGAACAAGTTAGACGGCTATTTTGCAGAGCGTTATCATCTGCGCAGCATGACTGATGTCATGACTAAAAAATTCGAAGAACTCTTTTTTAAAAAATATCGGCTGCCCCATCCTGGAAAAGAGGAGAAAAAAAAAGAACTGCGTACTGTCTGGGTTCCTTTTAAATCAGAAATGATTTCTCAAGCAGAGGATATTTTAAAAGAATTTAATTTTGATACAAAAGATGATTTTCCAGCAGGAAAATTATTTGAAGTCAAAGAAGACTCATTTGAGTTACGATTTTCACCGCAGCGTGTCAAACAACTTTTCTGGCAGTATTGCCAGCGAAAAAATCGCTATGTTGATAAAGATAACTGGGTAGAAAAAAACGAAATATTTGCTGATTATCGAATAATGCATGCTAAATCAGCCGCATTTTCTGACCTTAGCTGGATAGAAGATAAAACAGAAGAACGCAATGTGATTCCCTTTGAAACGCTGTCTCATGAAGTGCGCATGCAATATTTTGTCAGCTCGCTTCTTCAAGTGGGGATTCCTGATCCATTTCATTTTTTGACACATTCATCTGGATTGTTTGAAGTTTTTCATGAAAAAGAATCGCTTGTTGCACTTGCAAAAAAATTGGAAAGAGAAAATGCTTTAGATCGACATCCTGAATTGTTTAGAAAAATTTTTCGGGAGCGACCACGCTATTTAATGATCATGCTGGAAGCTATACGTCATGAAACAGTATCCACCGTATTAGATTGGCTGGAAATAGATTTTTACTGGTTGCACCCCAAGCATGATTTACATAAAAAGGCGAATGAATTACCTATGCTGGCAAGCGATGAAAAACTGAGTGAATGGATGGCATTTGATCGCTTAAAAACTTCTCAAGACCAACTAGCAAGATTTCAGGCGGAACACAAACTGGATCCAGCCATTCTTCCTGTTCCCTATTCTGAATTGCTAAAATTATCTGGCACAGTCCGTACTGACAATGTAGATAATCAATATATTTTTAAATTGTATTTGCAACAGTATTTTCCCGCAGATTTTCGAAAAATATCCACTGAAGAAAAACCCAATTATATAAAAGCATTTAAAGTAGCGCATGAGCAGGATGCTGCTAAGAAGTTTGATACGAGAATGTTGCAATTGCAGGTGTTAGCAAGAGACGGGAACTTGATCAAGCTACAAGAGATGAAGGTATCTAGAAATGAATCGTATAGCCTGTCTTCCTGGATGCACAAATGTCAGCAAAAAGATTTATTAGCGCATTTTTATCGTGAAGCAGTCAAAGATGCGTTACCGGAGTTACAACTATTTTGCGCAGCGGGATTTGGTCAAACAGAAGATTTGAAAACATTGTTAGCAGTAAGAGATATCCATGTTAATTGTCAATTTTGGGGTGAAACAACACCGCTTTCTTTTGCAACTGAAAATAACCATTTTGATATCGTATGTTTATTGCTTGAAAAGAATGCTTCTATCAATACAGCAAGATATTTCGGTGAAACACCGCTTTATTCTGCAGCACAACATGGTCATTTAGACATAGTGCGCTTATTGCTTGCAAGGGGCGCCCATGTCGATGCAGCTACGATTTATAACGGAACACCGCTTTTTATCGCCGCTGAAAATGGCCATCTTGAGATCGTACGTTTATTCCTTGAAAGAGGCGCTTCTATCAGTGTACCTGGGAGAATAACAACACCGTTTCATATCGCTGTTGTAAAAGGCTATCTTGAAATCGTGCGTTTATTCCTTGAAAAAGGCGCTTCTGTCGATATGGCTGACTATTCTGGCGCAACACCGCTTTATGTCGCTGCCCAATGCGGCCATTTAGACATATTACGGTTACTCCTTGAAAGAGGCGCTTCTCTCACTGCGACTAGATATCCTGGCCATACACCGCTTCTTATCGCTGCCAAACACGGCCATTTAGAAATATTACGATTACTCCTTGAAAGAGGTGCCTGTGTTAATACCACTGCGGATAGTGGCATGAGGCCGCTTTTTGTCGCAGCATACAATGGCCATCTTGACATCGTACAGTTACTGCTTGCAAAAGGTGCTATCGTCAGTGCAGCAGTAGATGGCTACGCCACTCCACTTCATGCCGCAGCCAGAGGACACCATTCTAAAATCGTGCGTTTATTGCTTGAAAAAGGTTCCTTTGTTAATGCAGTTGCAGCTGAACAAGGAACACCACTTTACCTGGCAGCCCGGCATAACGATCTTGATACTGTGCGTTTATTACTTGAAAACGGCGCTGATTGTACGCTCACCGAACCTTTTGAGCGCATCAAACCTTTTGACGCTACAACTCATCCTCAAATCAAGCAATTGCTGTTAGCTGCGGAAATTAAATTAGCATTAAAAAAAATACAGGATATTAATTCTAAGCGCTTTTTTTTGTTTAGAAGTTCATATGATATTAAAAATACAAAAAATTTACTGGATTATGTTCAAGGTGTTCGTTCAATAGAGGATATGAGTATATCAGAAAGAAATGCTCTACAAAAAATGAATGAACCCTGGATAGGATTTTATCGACTAGCGCTTACTTTCATACCAAGAGTACCCAAAACACAAAGTACAGAAAGCAAAGAGCCTATCATTAGTAGAGACGGCCCTTGTTAATCAATAAGTTATGGGGAAGTTCTTTGGGAGACTTGACCCCTTTATCGCTTTTTATCGCCTTAAAAGCTTCCCATTTCATTGGAGACTCAATAATCATTTTTATTCACCTCGATTCCGTTTAACAATAATCCATTGATAATTAAGCTATTACTTTTCAACTCAACATATAGTTCACTATAATACTAGATAAAATCATAAAATAAACTTGATTTTTGCATAAATTATGCAATAATTGACATTATATTTAGTTAAATGGTGAAAATACTATGCTGTTTGAATTCTACGTTTCAAATTACCGCTCAATTAAGGAAAGCCAAAAGTTAAGCATGGTTGCAGCTAAAGACACCTCTTATCAGGACATTAATTGCATGCCCAGTGGAATTCCCGCCATACCGCAACTTGTACGCACAGCGGTGCTATATGGTGCAAATGCTAGCGGCAAAAGCAACCTGATTTCAGCTCTCGGATTTATGCGTAGCATGGTTGAAACCTCCGCTGTTGGTATTCGCGAAGGACAAACATTAAATATCTCACCCTTTCGCTTTGATCCTCAATCAACTAATCAACCCTCCGAGTTTGAAATCAATTTTGTTGAAAATGGCGTGCGCTATCAATATGGTTTTGCGCTTAACACCACTCGTGTAATTAAAGAATGGCTGCTCGTATATGTAGAACGTAAAGCACAACGTTGGTTTGAACGAGACTATGACAACAAGAAAGATAAATATCAGTGGTATTTTGGTTCCCACCTCATCGGCGGCAAGAAACAACACCAGCTATGGAGCGAATCAACACGCGCAAACGCTCTCTTTCTTTCAACCGCAGTCAATTTAAATAGCGAACAACTTCGCCCTATCTACAATTGGTTTGTAAATAAACTAGTCATTATTGGAAGCAATTCTCAACCTCTTCCATTTTACACAATGGATCGTGTTAAAAATAATGTGGATAAACCACAGATAATCCAACTTTTACAAGCTGCGGATCTTGGAATCACCGACGTGCAAATCAAAATGCACAAAGGTCAGCAGGTACAGTTACGTTTAGAATCCGGCCTGGCAGCAATTGAAAGCAAACAGGAAACTGACATTCCAAGTGCCACTCTTTTTCATCAAGGGAAAGGAGAAAATAATTTTATAGGTTTCGATCTTAATGAAGAATCACATGGAACACAGAAATTCTTTGCTTATGCCGGACCCATTCTTGATGTACTACGAGATGGAAAAATACTAATTGTTGATGAACTGGACGGCAGCATGCATCCGAAGATGGTGCGTTTTTTAGTAAGCCTTATACAGAATCCAGATCTAAATAAAAATAATGCCCAGTTAATTTTTACGACTCACAATACTTCTTTGTTAGACACGGATTTTCTTCGCCGTGATCAAATTTGGTTTATGGAAAAAGATAAAGAACAAGCATCTCATCTATACCCGCTCACTGACTTTAGTCCTCGCAAAGGTGAAGCTTTCGAAAGAGGTTATCTAATGGGCCGCTATGGCGCACTCCCTTTCCTTGGCGAATTCAACTTATAGTGGAGTAAAATGCGTGGTATCAGATAAATTATTTCAAAAGAAAAAATTTCGCAAAGAAAAAGAATTCGCTCGACGAAAAGCAAAAAAATCGCCTTACGAAACAATATTAATTGTATGTGAAGATAGCAAAAGTTCGCCTAATTATTTTCGCGCATTCATACAACATTATAGACTAAATGCTGCGAATGTTATTATTATGCCAAGTAGAGGATCAGCGCCAATCAGCGTGGTTGACTACAGCATAGAATTAGCAAGAACAATTCTTTCTATTGACCGTGTAGCATGTGTTTTTGATCGTGATAATCATGCAAGCTATGAACAGGCAATTGATAAATTAAAAAGCCAAAAACCAAAACGCGGCAGCAAAACCATTTATCAAGCTATAGCCTCAACACCCTGTTTTGAACTATGGCTGTTGCTTCATTTTTGCTATACAACAAAAAGCTATACCTATACAGGAAAAAAATCAGCGGCTGACAACTTAAACACTGATCTATTAAAAGAGTTACCGTCATACAATAAAGCCAACACGAATTGGTTTAACGATCTAATTATCAAAACAAACAGCGCAATAAAAAATGCAAAAAAATTGCA
>Ga0207001_1054_pt1 | contig 14417 bp, 12 predicted proteins | sample Alteio_BWMinCont_91_FD_153481 | JGI IMG/M metagenome (GOLD analysis project Ga0207001, IMG submission 153481) | Enriched cells from forest soil in Barre Woods Harvard Forest LTER site, Petersham, Massachusetts, United States -... | ecosystem: Environmental > Terrestrial > Soil > Temperate forest >... | reverse complement strand
TTATCAAATTGCAATTTCAATTGGTTATGTGCTCTCTGTTATGTTTCATTTCATTGCCAATAGCAACATTACATTCAAAAATCATACAACACAGCTTTTTTCAACAGATTATTGGTTATGTTGTTTTATTAAGTATTAATTATCTAATCACTCTGTTAGTTGTACATGTTATTGTGGAAATGTTAAATTTATCACCTTACTTAGGTATCACGACCTCAATAGGTGTCACTCTCATTACTAATTACTTTATTTTGCGTTTTTGGATATTTCAACTCATCGCAAAATCTTAAACTGTTAATTTGGAGAAATAATAATGCGCTGTGTAGTAACAGGTTGTGCTGGATTTATCGGCAGCACTTTAACAGATCGATTATTAGAGCAAGGTCATGACGTAATTGGTTATGATAACTTTTCAACAGGTTTTCCTGAATTTCTTAAAACAGCTCAAGAGTCTCCTCAATTTACGTTGATTAAAGCTGATTTACTGGATAAAGAAACCTTAACAAAATCTATGCAAAAATGTGATATTGTGTTTCATATTGCAGCTAATGCAGATATTCGTTTTGGAACTGAACATCCATATAAAGACTTAGAACAAAATACGTTAGCAACATTCAATGTATTAGAAAGTATGCGCGAAAATAACATTAAACGAATTATTTTTTCTTCTACAAGTGCTATTTACGGTGAAGCTTCTGTATTTCCAACGCCTGAAGATGTAGCAATTCCATCACAAACCTCTTTGTATGGAGCTTCAAAACTAGCCGCGGAAGGATTAATCCAAGCGTATTGTGAAGGATTTGGTTTCCAAACATTAATTTTTCGTTTTGCTTCTATATTAGGTGAGCGTTATACACATGGGCATGTTTTTGATTTCTGCAAACAGTTAGTAAATAATCCTGAAAAATTACACATCTTGGGCAATGGTAAGCAACGTAAATCTTATTTACACGTACAAGATTGCGTAGATGCCATTCTCCTGGCTACTAAAAAAATGAATAATAAAATGAGCATTTTTAATCTTGGCAGTGATACATATTTTGAAGTGAATAATTCCGTGAACTGGATTTGCGAACGTTTAAATATACAACCTAATCTAAGTTATTCCGGTGGAGAACGCGGCTGGGTGGGTGATAATCCTTTTATCTTTTTAGATTGCTCTCGCATGCGGGCTTTAGGCTGGCAACCAAAATATTCTATTCAAGAAAGTATTATTAAAACAGTCGATTTTTTACAAGAAAATAAATGGTTACTGACACGCAGATAAATGATTTAGGGAAGAGAATAAATGAGACAAGCGATCATTCTAGCAGGTGGGAAGGGAACCAGACTGCAGGCAAGACTAGGTGATATCCCTAAACCTATGGTTAATATTGCAGGAAAACCATTACTAGAACACCAAATATTGTTAGCAAAACAACACGATTTTTCTCATATTATTATAACCGTTCATTACCAGGCTGAAAAAATTAAAGCTTATTTCGGTGATGGTAAAAAATGGAATTTAACCATTGAATACATAGAAGAACAACAACCATTAGGTACCGCGGGTGCTATTTTAGCTAACCTAAATTATTTAGCAGATAATTTTTTAGTGATGTACGGCGATACCATGTTAAATGTTGATTTGTCACAATTATGGCAAACCCATATCCAACAGCAAGCAGACAGTACTCTTTTTTTACATCCTAACGACCATCCGCAAGACTCTGATTTAGTAGAAACAGATAATAATGACCGGATATTAGCTTTTCATCCCTACCCTCATTCATCTGATCATTATTATCCAAATTTAGTAAATGCTGCGTTATATATCATTCAAAAAAATGCTTTATTGCCTTGGCGTGAATTTAAAAATCCAATCGATTTTGGCAAAGAACTTTTTCCAGCTATGCTACGCAAAGGCCTATATTTATATGGATATCGCAGCACTGAATATATTAAAGATGCTGGTACACCTGAGCGACTCGATAAAGTATGTACTGATCTATATTCTGGAAAAATTCAGCGCGGTTCTTTACAAATATCTATTCCGGCTATTTTTCTTGATCGAGACGGCACATTAAATCATGAGATAGGATATATACGTTTCTCACAGGATTTAAATTTGATTGATAACGTGTCCTATGCTGTTAAACGTTTCAATCAAGCTGAGCTACGAACAATTGTTATTACCAATCAACCTGTTGTTGCTCGGGGGGATTGCACTGAAGCGGATCTAAAACAAATTCATAATAAATTAGAAACCTTACTTGGCCGAGAAGGCGCTTACCTGGATGCAATTTATTATTGCCCTCATCATCCTGATAAAGGCTTTCCAAACGAACGCTCTGATTTAAAAATACAATGTCTTTGTCGTAAACCAGAAATAAATCTTGTTCAAGCAGCTCAAAAAAAGTTTAATGTGGATATGCCAAATTCCTGGTTTATTGGTGATAGCACCATAGACATACAAACTGCAAAAAATGCAGGATTGCGATCCATTTTAGTCAGAACAGGTAAAAACGGCTGTGATGATAAATATGGTGTACGACCTGATTTTGAATGTTTTGATTTACAAGCAGCAGCTGATTTTATTCTTGATAAATTTCCCACTTTACTTTCACAAGCACGTCTCCTAACAACCGAACTTAAACCTGGAGATCACATTGCACTAGGTGGTTTAGCAAGAAGTGGCAAAAGCACATGGGCTACATTAATACGCTATGCATTAACAGAACGTCATATCCCTGTTGCCATTATCAGCCTAGATGGCTGGCTAAAAAATCAAGAAGATCGTACTCAAGACGGCGTGTTATCACGGTATGACCTCCCTGCTATTGTAGAATTTATTGCTAAAATTAAAAATATATCCTCTCTCACTGAATTAAATATTCCTTCTTATAATCGTTTAGCACGCAATCGTAATCAACAAACTGAGAAAATTACCATATCACCATCCCATGTAGTAATCTTTGAAGGTGTTATAGCGCTATTAATTGATAAACTACAACAATCCACTTCTCATCTTTTTTATGTTGATTGTTCTGAAGAAGTACGTAAATATAATTTTCACAGAGAATATATATCTAGAGGATTATCAGATATGGAAATTAAAGCACTCTATCAGGCGCGAGAAAAAGATGAAACTCCTGTTATTTTAAGCAGTAAAACACGTCCTGACATTGTTTGTATTAACGAGATATAACTTTATGATCATAAGTAAAACGCCACTACGCATGAGTTTTGTCGGAGGTGGAAGTGATTTATCTGCTTTTTATCGTCAATATGGCGGCGCAGTTGTCAGTGTAACAATTGATAAATATGTGTATGTGACTGTTAATAAAAAATTTGATGATACCATCCGCATCAGTTATTCAAAAACAGAAGAGGTTACTTCAGTTAATGAAATTGAACATAAGCTTGTACGTGAATGTATGCGTAAACTCAACATTGCTGGCGGAATTGAAATTACAACAATTGCTGATATTCCATCGCGAGGAACGGGTTTAGGATCTTCAAGCTCTTTCACTGTTGGACTATTACACGCATTGCACGCCTATCAACATCGTTATGTTTCTGCAAACCAACTTGGATTACAAAGTTGCGAAATCGAAATTGATATTTGCGGTGATCCTATTGGGAAACAAGATCAATACGCCAGTGCTTTTGGTGGATTTAATTTCATCACCTTTAATCATGATGATACTGTTGATGTGCAGCCCATTATTTGTAAAAAAGAAATTATTTCCCACATAGAAAAAAATATTCTTATTTTTTATACGGGTGTAGTACGCAGTGCTTCTGCATTATTAAAAAAACAATCTACTGAAATTCACAGCAACAAAACCAAACAGCAAACCATGCAAAAAATGGTAAATTTGGCTCATCAATTGCGCGATGAACTACAAAGAAATAATATTGATGCGTTTGGAGATATTTTACATGAGAACTGGCTATTAAAAAAAAATGTCAATAAGGATGTAAGCACTGAAACTATCGATTATTGGTATCAAAAAGGCAGAAATGCAGGTGCACTAGGTGGAAAAATTTTAGGTGCTGGTGCAGGCGGATTTATTATGTTTTACGCACCACAAGAAAAACATGAAGCAATTACTTTAGCACTTTCAGAGTTACGACAAATTGATATTAAATTTGAACGTCAAGGTAGCAAAATCATTTTTTTTCATGAGAATTAATTAGGTCTTGTCAGGATTTTCACATCCTGCCAATTCCTAGTTTCATTCATTATCTTTTCTTGAGTTTTTATTGATATATATTTTTCTTGCGAACTAGAAAAGTAAACTCAACACTTACCCGAGTTGAATTTGCCAGATTTTCTGCGCCGCCATGAATGAGATCATAATGAAAAACGACAGCTCTCCCAGGTTCAGTAGAAAGAAGTTTAGCATCAAGTTTTGTTACATCTTCGTCAATAACCGGTTTTTTTTTTGTCCATTTCGTTCTTCAACATGCCATTTCCAGTCCGTTCTATGATGTGAATTTGGAACTATCATAAGTCCATTCTTGCCTGGCGTAGAATGAATAGAAATCCAAATCTTGACTTTCTCACGTGTTAAATCGTTGATTTCAGTTCCATAATAACCTAATTGAACAAACCAATTTTCTGTATGAAAACTGCCAAAATCGGCGTTTCCTGGTCTAACTAATCTCCAGTAGACATTTTCCCAGCCTAATCTTTCTTCATCTGCGATAAGGATGTCGCCGAATTCCATTTCAAGCTGATTAAAAAAATCCATTTTTCTAACAATGGCAACTGCTTCTTTTGGTAAAACGCGAGAAGTTTTAGGCCAAGCTTTAGCGTGGTCAATCAAATGTGAAAGCTCGTGGTATCTTTCAATGCCAATTTTATCAAATTGGTTAATTTCTTTAGGAGCAAGTAACTGCAAACGATAAAGCCATTGCATTCGTATCATTGTGCGAAAAGTTTCAAGATCTGTCTCTGATAGCTTGAGTTGTGTAGAAAAACCATTGCCATTATAAATAGTTTGAACGAATGCATTATTAACACATGAGTTAGTTAAATTTGAAGATGAATAATCCATTACTTTTTCCATCAAGAATCCCTTTTAAATTAAAAGCAGCATCAACAGAGCGTGACAAGCACATTCAAATAAAACATTAGAAGACTGGCTTCATGTTTTAAAAACAGTTACTATCTTTTCCAAACAAGAGCCGCACTCACCATATAATTCCAAATAACACCCATCACTGCTCCACTTAATCCAGCAAGCCACCAAGTATTACCGTCATTATAAATCCAGGTTGCAACACCCACATTAGAAATTAATCCAACACTGCAAATAATTTCAAAACGAAATAATCCACTTAAAAAATGGATTCCAGATAGACGCTGATCACCATAGGTTAATATATTATTAAGAATAAAGTTGCATGCAATAATCAGAACGGTTGATAACATCTGAGCCATTCCAAATTTAAATCCGCTATGAAGACCAATATTTAATAACACTATATGCAAGACCAAACCAATCAACCCCACAAAACTAAACAAAATAAAACGCGCAGACACTATTCCTGCTGTTAGTTTTCCAATGATCAATGATGCAAAATCCAATACTATACGTGCATCAAGCTTGCTCTTGCCATGTTCACGTTTGCGAAATGAATAAGGGACTTCTGCAATATGCAATTTTCCGGAAGCAGTTGTAATAATATCAAGAAGAATTTTAAATCCTTGCGTTCTTAGCTGTGGCGCAATTCTTTCAATAACAGTTCGGCGAATCATAAAAAAACCACTCATTGGGTCAGAAATAGTCACACCAAGAAAACGGCGTGCCAGTGCAGTCGCCCAATTGCTAAAACGTGCACGCCAGGCAGAAAAACTCGATAAAGATCCACCATCGGCATAACGAGTTGCTACCACCAACTCTATTTCTTTTTGGTTAAATTTATCCAGCATCGTTGTCAGAAGTGATTCATCATGCTGCAAATCACCATCAATAACTGCTACATAGGATGCTTGGCTTGCCAAAGCGCCTTCTATGAAAGCACCTGATAAACCACGACGATTAACACGTCGAATGCAACGTACTCGCCTATCTTGTTTTCCTATTGTGCGTACGAGGTCTGCTGTTTTATCAGGAGAATCATCATCAACAAAAATAACTTCCCAATCGTATCCTTCAAGTGTTTTACGTAACCGATCAATCAATATAGGCACATTATCTTTTTCGTTAAATGTGGGGACAATAATGGTAAGTTCTGGTGCTGGCAATATATTAGAAAAATCATAAGCCAGATCAGTTGTTGATTGAATTTTCTCTTTTGTTGTATCCATCATGGTTTCCACTCCGCTTGTGGTCCTAGCAAAACAAGATTTGTATATTTTATTCCAGTTAAACGGCAAAGTAATTTATTTTTATCAATCACTGGAGTAAAAACATTATGTTTTTTAATCTCATAAATACTCAGACCAAGATTTTCTAATTGTTGCAATAATTCACGCGGATCTGAACCTACAGAATATAAACCCATAGGCCAAAATTCCATAAGCATAATAAGATGCGGTGAATGACGTATCGTCTTTTCAATTCCAGCAATTACATGCCCTTCAAATCCCTGAACATCAATTTTTATAATATCTGCTGAATGGATACCTTGTTTTTCAAGATAATCATCCAATTTTAGTGTTGCAACTTCAATATTTCCATCAGCATTCTTGTTACGATACATGCGATGATCACCGCGATTAACTGAAGAAGTAAACAATTTTGCCTGACCATTTACATTCGATGCGGCAGCTTGCACAATACGTGTATTTTTCAACCCATTAGCACTCACTGTTTTATGAAGAAAACGAATACTTTCTGGTTCAGGCTCAACAGAGATGACAAGTCCCTCACTACCTACTAAGGAGCCTGCAATTGCTGTATATAATCCCACATTTGCACCAATATCGATAACGACTTGACCTAACTTGCATATTTGTTGCATTAACAAAATTTCACTTTTTTCATAAACACCAAAAGTGAGGGCGCCCGAAATAACAGGATCTCGTGGGTTAATCATGACTATTGCATTTCCCACGCGAACAGATGCTGGAAGAATAAGTAATATTAGTTTATTTACAAACGCACGAATCCATGGCAATCGGAATATTGTCGTGTAAAAAAATTCCGCCACGTTCATTATCATGTCTCCCAAACAGAGTTAAATTACCAGCTGAAATTTAGAAAAACCTGCAATATCAACGCCCAGGCAAATTGAGCTTGTATCAATAAGAAACGCGTGATCTGGTTTTTTTGGATAAAAAATTCCGGTAACCAGAAAAATCCAATTAACAAAAATAAACTACCCCATGGACGTGAAATCTCGCCTGGACCATTTGAATTAATAACTAATACAAATAACATCAACATCAATGCAACGTTTTTAATTTGCCAGTCGCTGGGGGTTTTTCGCCGGTTTTTAAACAAAGAGATAAAAAGATAAAGCAGCAAAGGTCCCGCAAAAATAAGAAAATCACAAACCGCCATGATGCGATGATTGATGACTTCTGCGTATCTGCCATGAGCTAGTAATGAAAAAATATTCGAGTCTTTATTATGCTGTGCCGATGCATGAAAAGCTGCAAGCCAATCAAATTTTGTTATTTTCATTTCCATTATAATTGCTATTAATATAATAGTTAACAAGATAAGAATATGAGGAGTAATCCGACGTATGTATTGCCAACTCTTTGTCATCGTTAAATTAGCATTAAATAAAAATATAGCTGGCAACAGAACAATGGATGCATAAGAAAAATTCATTGCTCCAATAAAGAAAATACCCGCAAGCAAAGTAAAAACATATTTCTTTTCATGCACCGCAACAAAAATGAATGCCATGACAGTCACTGCAAGTGAATAATATACTGCATCATCAGAGCGTCCATAAATAAGCATAGAGGGGATAAAAAGACATGCGATGACACTTTGCAGCGTTATTACATGATCAAATCGTTTGTGTAATGCCCAGTACATCACTGGAAATGCCAGAGAAAAAAGCAACACGTTAATAATAGAAAAAATAAAAGGACTAACATGGTGGCTGATAATTTGCCAATAAGCAAGCGAACCGGCAGGGTGCGAACTGGAGTGTGGTGCGTGATAACTTGGATTAATCAAGCCAACAATACGATCCGTATGCGTTACAAACAAATCCGTAAGAGTTCGATTTAAGGAAGCATCTGCCAGATGGTCTGTTGCATTGGCAATACCGATATTTCCATCGATTAGCCCACCATGTATGCCTCCAACTGCAAGCAACAAAATCACAGAAAAAACATACAGAATAAAATATTTAAAAGAATGACCAGAAATAAAATTACATATTTGCTCAATGTGGGCAAGTATCACGAAGCAAAATATAACAAATGGTAACCCTTGGAATAAACCGTAATTCGGATAAGCGATACGGATAGGGTAGAACTTTGCTATACCAGAAAGTTCCATAGGTGTCACTATTAATAACGATCCAATAAGAACACGAAATAGGATAATAATAAAAAGAAAATTCAACCAATAGCATATGACATTTTTAAGAGTTTCATTCATCTGCCATTTAGGTAAACGTTGAGCGATCAAATAAGGTACGGGAATCAAAAGACCCGAACATAAAAGTAAAATATTTAATAGATTAACATTAGGAAACATAATGTAATTTCAGAAAAATTGGATATGCATCTAGCATGGAGAAAATATTCCTTATTTAACACATCGTCCTTCTTGATAAAACCAATTGTAAACAGGCCCTAATCATCAAGATAATCAAATCATTTGTCAAGATTAAAACTCTGCAGCAAGAGGTATACGACCATACGAATCTTCAAATCGAATGATATCATCTTCGCCCAAGTAATTTCCTAGTTGTATTTCAATAATTTCGAGATTATTTTGGGTAGGATTAAAAAGACGATGTTTCATGCCTTTTGGAATATAAGTAGATTCATTTTCCGAGATTTGAAAAATCCGATCACCACAGGTGACTTCTGCCGTACCATTCACTACCACCCAATGTTCTGAACGATGACAATGCATTTGCAAAGATAAATTGGCCTGAGGTTTAATATTTATCCGCTTGACCTGAAAACAGTTACCAACAAACATTAATTCATAAAATCCCCACGGACGATAAACTTTTCTATGCAATTCAGCTTCAGAACGTTGATTTTTTTTCAGATAAGAGACAATATTTTTTATTTCCTGACAGTTATCTTTATGCGCCACCAGCACAGCATCTGACGTTTCTACAATGATATGATCACTGACACCGACTACCGCTAGCATACGGCTTTCAGCCCGTAGATAAGAATTCTGCACATTATCAACAATAACATCACCGTACAATACATTCCCATCTTGATTAGGTTTCTGTGCTTCACACAATGCAGACCAGGAACCAATATCGTTCCAATCCGTCGTCAAGGGGACAAGCACGGCGTCTTGCGTTTTTTCCATAACGGCATAATCGATAGAATCACTTGGACACTGATCAAATGTTGTTTTATTTAAGCGGATAAAATCTAAATCTTCCGTCATTTGAGAAAAATTTTGTTTGCATACGTTAAAGATGGATGAAGCATATAATTCAAGCTCTGATAAATATTTTGAAGCCCGAAACATAAACATGCCACTATTCCAATAATAGTGTCCTGACTCAATATAAGATTTTGCAACGGCTAAATCTGGCTTTTCAACAAATTGAGCGACTCGGTATGCATCATCAATAGGCTGTGAAATTTTAATATATCCATATCCTGTTTCTGGTCGAGTAGGAACAACACCAAAAGTTACCATGCGATCTGCTAGTGCATGCTTGACAGCCTGATTCACTAGATCAGTAAAATCCTGAACGTCTTTAATTAAATGATCCGCAGGCAACACTAACAAAATAGAATCTTTCTTTTCTTGATATAATGCAGCAATGGCAACCGCAGGAGCGGTATTTTTTCCCATTGGCTCTAGAATAATAGTTGCATCATGTATACCGATTTCCTGAAGTTGTTCAGCAACTAAAAAGCGATGCTCCTGATTGCAGATCACGATAGGTGAGGAAACATTTGCTATGAAGCGTGTGCGTAAAACCGTTTCTTGCAACATGGTTTTATCGCCAAATAATGGTAGTAACTGCTTAGGATATGCATTGCGTGAAACCGGCCATAAACGCGTTCCTGAGCCACCAGCTAAAATAACAGGTACTATCATTGTTGCTCCCTTTACATGATCAATACAGAAATTCAAAAAATATCAATATAATCAATAAGTTATATTCAAATCTCAGTCAGGTTATTTACATAATACTTCTATTTTTTCACATACATATTGCGTAAATGGTAATGAAGAAGTAAAACCAGGAGATACCGCATTTAAAATATGCATTGAATTTTTATCACCTTCGAGAATAAAATCCATTTCCAGTTTTTTTTCTTTGGTATTCAAGAGTTGAGCACGTATTCCGGGAATCCCAAATTGAGTAAAATTTTCTTTTTTCACGCCAGTTGCCAGTGTTGCTGCTAACTGCACAAGATGAGATTTGGAATATTTTTTTATTTCTTCTAACGCAAGCTTTTTAAAATCAAACTTTGAAAACATAAATAAACCAATCTGTCTGCTTAAGATATCGGCAAACTCAGTTAATTTAAAGCGTTCTAAAAATTGATATTGTTCGCGCCAAAAAGCAGGAATAGCTGTTGGACCAATTTTCACTTTTCCTTCCGAATTGACCGTAAAATGCACGCCAAGAAAAGGATTTTTTAAATCAGGGACAGGATAGATATGAGTTTTCATTGAAAATGCGGGTTCATCAGAATATAAATAGAGTCCCTTGAAAGGAAGAATTCGGTAGTTCTTGGAAAAATTAAAATCATTCGCAATTTGATCTGCATATAGACCACTCGCATTTACCACATAACCTGCTTGATACATTCCTTTTGTTGTCACCAAGACATTATCTTTTGTTTTTTTTAAGTAATGCACATCGCAATGAATTTGTACCCCTTCATTTTTTGCATCTATTTTCATAGCTTCAATAACATGTTTAGGATTAACAGAAGAAGTGCTAGGAGAAAAAAGAGCACGTTGATGAGTTATAACTCTAGGTTCAATTTCCTGGGCTTCTGCAGCAGTAAGATCATGCAGTATAACGCCATTGCTTTTTCCTCGTTTTAATAATTCATCCAATGAAACAAGGTCATTATCATCTTTAGCAACCACTAATTTTCCACACTTATTACGCGGAATTTTTTTTTGATCGCAATATTCACTTAGCATTTGATTACCCAATCGGGTAAATTTTGCCTTTAAGCTATCGGGAGTATAATAAAATCCAGCATGCAATACCCCACTATTACGCCCACTTGCGTGCCATCCACACTCACTCTCCTTCTCAAGTACAATAACAGTAGCATCAGAAAAAGTTCTCTTTAAACAACGCCCCAGGTTAAGGCCAATAATTCCTCCACCTATGACTAAAAAATCACATGTTGTTATTCCATTGTTATGCATTAACCAAACATCCTTATATTGGATTTTTATACGAAAAAATCTAACAGTTATCAGTAGTCTATAATATCTCAACTTGTGCTTATCGGAATAGAAAATTATTTTTGTAGAAAAAATAAAGATCAGATATGATATTATCATAAAAAAATTTAGACTATATGGAGTCATAAATGCATCAAGAAGGAACTTTATCATCTAACACACAATTATCCATTATCGTACCCGTCTACAAAGAAGCCGCCAATATCAGACCATTTCTCACACGAATGGAGGCGGTTGTTGAAAAGATGAATCTAAATTACGAAATAATTTTCTGTCTTGACCCTTCCCCTGATAATACTGAACAAGTTATCCGCGATGAAATTGAACGTAATTCGAATATTAAACTCATGATTTTCTCTCGCCGTTTTGGGCAACCTGCTGCAACAACCGCAGGGATATTGTCCTGCCGAGGAGAAAACTGTGTTGTTATCGATGTCGATTTACAAGACCCACCAGAGCTCGTCGCCTCCTTGTATAAAAAATTACAAGAAGGTTATGAAGTTGTGTATGCAAAACGTCGCTCACGTAAAGGTGAAACATTTATTAAATTATTTGTTGCTCATTTTGCATACAAGATAATTAATAAGCTCAGTGAAATTGAAATTCCTCGCAATACAGGCGATTTTCGCATTATGACGCGTCGCGTTATTGAAGAATTACGTAAACTCAATGAATGTCATGGATTTTTACGCGGCTTAGTCGCCTATATTGGATTTAAGCAATCATTCGTTGAATATGATCGTGATGAAAGATTAGCAGGACAAAGCAAATATAATAAATTTTTTGGATCCATGAAAATTGGATTTAACGGCATTGTTGGATTTAGCAGCCGCCCATTGCAAATGATGTCAATTGCTGGCGCAACCATGGCTGGATTTAGTTTTCTGCTCGGTGCATGGTATGTCTTTCAAAAATTATATGGGTTTCAACTAACACCTGGATTATCCACCACGGTGTTAGTTGTAACATTTTTTTCAGGAGTGCAATTACTCTCACTTGGACTCATTGGAGAATATATTGGACGTATTTACGATGAAGTGAAACGACGTCCTATGTTTATTGTAGATAAGTTCATTGAAAAAAATACACAAGCCAATCCTTTTTGTTTCACAAACCAATCAGAAAACAAAAAAGATCAGCTCTCTCATGATAATCATTCTACTATTGTATAATGACTTTACATCTCAAGAAGTTGAGCAAGCCTGCTTTTGATAATGTTAAAAGCAGGTGATTTATTGCTGTTGGCAGATAAACGTATTTCTTCATTTAGTATTCTTTGTATCGCTGTTTTTAATTCCTGTTCATTGTCTACCATTATAGCTTTTTCTGCATCATGCAGTGTACTCGCCAAAGAGACTTGATGTTCATTCACTATCTCATCAAATTTCTTGCTTCTTGGCATGAGTATAGGATGCTTCCCGGCATTAATAGCATGCAATACACTCCCTGCACCCGCATGTAATATTAACATTTCCGCATTATGTACATAACGAATGAAATCATCCATGCTAACAAAATCGATCACATCCAATTTTTTAGAAACAAAAGGAGTATGGCCACATTGCACCAGGACAGGCTGAGGCAAAAGGTCAGCGCAGGCCTCTACAGCATTTAATAGTCGTGAAAAATATTGTTTTCCGTTGCCAATAGAGACAAATGTTTTATAACAGCGTTCCAATACATTCTCCTTTTGGGAAATATTCTTTCAGTGTGGGCCATTGATAATAAAAATAATCCGCTAAATAATACATAATCTTTCCGCTCAGTGAAGGTTTTTCAACACTGGCCATGGTTTCAATATATATTGTTTTTATGCCAAACAAAAAGCGTGCGACCAAACTAAAAGGAACAATAAGCCCCGCACCTGTACTGATGACTGCAGCAGGTTTTTCTTTACGTAATATCTGAAAAGACTCCCACAAATTTTTAAAAAACTTCCAGTCTCTTTCAGAGTGGGTAATAAAATATGTCTTATTCAGCATATCATTCGCTAATATAGCCTTGTCATTTAACACGTAGAAATGTTCATAAGAAGAATACAATGGCATAAGCATTCGTATCTCTGTCAAATGACCACCGCATGAAGAAACAATACATAATTTATTTTTTTTCATGATCTTCTCGTTTTAATTGGTAAATGGCATGCAACATATTTTTAGCTGTTTTTTTCCAACAAAACTCTTGCGATCTTTTGATGCTTTCTTTAGAGGCTAAAATGTATGCGTCTTTATGATGAACTAATTTCAAAATCTCTTCAGCTAATTGATTCTCGTTTTCTGAAGAAAATACCTGTCCCGCATTACCTGATATTTCAAGATTACTTTCAGTATTAGCAACAACAAGTGGCAATCCCGAAGCCATCGCCTCTATTAACGTAAAACCGAATGATTCACATAGCGATGGAAAAACAAAAAGATGTAATGATTCATAAAGTTTTTTTAATGTATCTGAATTAGAAATTTCACCATGATTTTCTATGCATTTTTCAATTCCTAACTGCCTGATTTGATCTAAAATAAGCATCACTTCTGGACTATTTCTATTTAAAGTTAAAACTAATTTAATATCAATTCCAGATTCTTTTAATAATTTAACTGCTTTAAATACGGTAAAAAAATTTTTTTGCACCCCAAATTTAGTAATATATCCAAGGCGCCAAGTCGTATTTTCTGGAAACTCTTTTTCTTGCTGTATCGTTTCACTTAAAATCCCTGCTCCATGCGGAATAACAACTATTTTATCTTTTGATATATGTAGTTGATCGCAAATTTTTTCTGCCAATGCATTTGTTTGAACTGTAACTAAAGTAGCTTTTTTAATCGATTGATAGACCCATACACTTTTTCTTTTCCACATAAAACTTGTTTT
>Ga0207001_1052_pt1 | contig 14448 bp, 13 predicted proteins | sample Alteio_BWMinCont_91_FD_153481 | JGI IMG/M metagenome (GOLD analysis project Ga0207001, IMG submission 153481) | Enriched cells from forest soil in Barre Woods Harvard Forest LTER site, Petersham, Massachusetts, United States -... | ecosystem: Environmental > Terrestrial > Soil > Temperate forest >... | reverse complement strand
GAAGGAATGCCGATACCGGTATCCTTCACCATGAATTGAATAGTAGCCTTCTGACTCGTTGAAAATATTTTTTTTGCGACAACAGTAATTTCACCATAATGGGTGAATTTGATAGCATTGGAAAGCAGGTTGCTAAATACCTGGTTCAGCCTGGTTTCATCTGTCATCACTTCAATATCCAGACTGTCGAATTCCATTTTGAAATTAAGGTTTTTGGCATGTGCCTGAGCTGAAAACTGGAGATTGATCTTCTCAAGAAATTTTTTCAGGTCAACCGGATGTTCTCCCAATTGCAGTTTCCCTACCTCAATTTTACCAAAGTCAAGGATCTCATTGATGAGCATCATCATGTGCTCGGATGAATACTTCAGAATATCGAGATGAGACTTCTGATCGGGCAGATAGTCTTCCTGCAGAAGTAAATTTGAGGTTCCAATGATCCCGTTTAGCGGTGTGCGCAACTCATGACTCATATTAGAGAGAAAACGTGATTTGGCCTGGGATGCTACTTCCGCTTTTTGCTTTGCTTTCATTAATTCAAACTGAGCGGTCTTGATCTCTGAAATATCCAGAATACTGATCTTTAAAAATCTTTTTCCAAGATCAAGGAAGGGTACAATATTTACGAACGCGAAAAAAGTTCTTTCAGCAGAAGTCAATGCCAGCTCACCCTGCCAGTCTTTTGTCTGTTCTGTATTCAGATTCAATTCAATTGTTTTGAATAATTTGATGTGTTCACTGGTAAACCAGTCTTCAATGGCCGTTCCTTCTATTTCTTTTTTATTTTTTATATGAAGGAGTTCACAGGCTCTGTTATTGCAACCAATGATCTTTCGGCTTTCTGCATCCATGATCAGGACCCCATCCAGCGAAGTATTATATATTGTATCAACAAAATGTTTTTCTTTCAAGATCGCTTCTTCGTGATCCCGGTTTACGCGGAAAATAAAATAAGAGAAAAAAGTAGTCAGCGTAAGAGAGATCGCCAGGTTTGAACTGTATAAACGTGTGAACATTCCGGCTATCCTGACCTGGTAATAATTCTCATAAGGGCTAAGGTTCATACAAATCAGTACCGATATGATGGTAATAAGGTATACAAACTTAAGCTCTGTAAAATTTCTTTTCACATCAATCACCAGGGTCATTACAAGGAAATATGGAAAATAGAGCAGGTATTCGCCTGCACGTAATCCTTCCATATAATTCATAACAATCAGGTAAAGATTGAGGTTGACGATGGCTATGACACGGGCCAGCTCAAATCTTTTCCTGGAATTCAGATGAAAGGCCAGGATAAAAATATAACCCGCTGAAAGATTGACCAGCGCACTTATATAAAGACTTAAAGTAAAATAACTGACTACTGAAAGAAGGGTTCCGCAAAGAGTAAGAAATATGAACTGATTAAACCTGATGATTTTCTTCCGTTGGGAAACAGTATTACCCGAATCCAATCCTGAATATACAATATCCTGATAGACAGACCACAAAACGGGCGATAGGCGGGATTTCAGGGAGGGTATCAGATGATTAATTTGAATATTAAAACGCGGCAGGCATAATAATTATTATTTAAAGCGTTAATATAAATGAATCCATAACATGAATAACCTGAAAATAGCTAATGCATTCGTTTTCAACGCCGAAATAGATGCGAATTACCTTAATAGCCTCTACGGAGATGACTATAACTACCTTCAGGAAGTATTCAATACTGTCCTGGATGAATACGTATCATTAACCGATAATATTGAGTTCAGTTATTCTTCCGGCAACCTCGCCGCGTTAAAAGCATCTGTACATAAAATCAAACCTGTATTTGGATTCGTAGGACTCACTTCTGTTCAAGAGCAATGCCAACAATTTGAACAAATCTGCGGTACGGTCAGTTCACCTGATCAACTCTCTGGCGAATTTGAAGCATTAAAAAATAAAATATTCCAGAGTAAACTACTTATAGAAGAAGAAAAGAAAAAATTGGAACTGTTTAATAGCAATTGTTCATGAGTCTCAGTTGTATTATTGTAGAAGATTTACAGGTAGCCGCGAATTACCTAAGGAACTGCTGTGAAAAAAGCGGACAGGTTGAAGTCAGAGGTCATTTCAGTAATGTCACTGATGCGCTTTCATTTCTTAACAGCAATACGGTAGATCTTATATTTCTTGATGTGGAAATGCCTGGCGCCAATGGTTTTGAGTTGCTTGATCAGATAGCATTTTCTCCGAAAGTAATTCTTACAACTGCCAAATCGGAATATGCTTACAATGCGTTTCAGTACAATGTTTCTGATTATCTGATGAAACCTTTTACTTACCAGCGCTTCATGGAGGCATTGCAGAAAATTCAACCTTCCAAAGAAACCATTTCAACCAACAGTGCTTCGGACCATATTTACATTAAAACCGATGGCAAACTGATTCGGCTGAATAATGACGCCATTTTATATATTGAAAGCATGGGTGACTATGTAAAATTTGTTACCATGGACGGCAAGAAATATATTACACATAATACCATTAAGAATCTCGAAGAAAAAGTAAGCAAACAGCACTTCCTCAAAGTGCATCGTTCCTATATCGTCAACCTTCATAAAATTGACGATATGCGGGAAAACCTTTTATTCATCAAAGGCAATGAAATCCCAGTCAGTAAAGCCAATAAAGCTGATGTTTTCAGGAGACTGAATATTGTGTAAGCTTAAGGCAGAAGGCGTAAGGCTTAAGGCTTTTCGTTGGTCGTAAATCGTTGGTCGTATATCGATACTCGATAATCGATTCACGGCCATCGGTCCTCCATTATCCATTCATTATTTTTTCTGTCTGCATCCGGCAATACTTTCTCCGGATCCAGAACTACTTTATCAATTTTTCCCGTGGAAGCATATTTGAGGGTCCATACTCCTCCTCTTTGCCATATTTCCACGGGCAGTTGAACAATGGCTGAATCACCATTTGTCTGAATGATTTTCAAACTTACCGGCATGATCATTTTACCTCTGTTCTCAATTGTTATCAAAATTCCTTTTGACGAATCGTTGTCTACGTATTTTACGTTTGACAATGCCTGATCCAGCGTCCATGTAGTAAAAAACCATTCCTTCCAGAACCAGTTCAAATCTTCACCCGCAGCGCTGTTCATACAATGAAAGAAGTCGTTGGGAGTGGGGTGCTTAAAGGCCCAGTATTCCGTGTATTTCCTGAACGCATAGTCAAAACGGTCTTTTCCTAAAATCACATTGCGTAGTAAAATCAATCCAAAGGCAGTTTTGCCATAGTATTGACCATAGTCGGTCAAGGCCATAGCTTCCGGCACCATCATAAGCGGGTCTCTATACCTCCGCAATGTTGCCGGATCAAGCATACTAAAGATTCTTCGGCTTAGCATCGGGTCTTTTGCAAACTCGCCATTATTGAAAATCTGTGTGGCCTGATAATTTATAAATGTGTTGAACCCCTCATCCTGCCACATATATTTTCTTTCATTTGAACCGACAATCATTGGAAACCAATTATGTCCGATTTCATGTGTAACAAGATTCCATAAAAATGCCTTTTGTGCACTGTATGCGTTGAAAATAATTCCCGGATATTCCATTCCGGTTACTGATCCTCCTACATTTACCGCCGTATTCCAGGGATATTCAAAATAATTTTTTGAATATATTTCTATACTATTTTTTAAGAACTCCGTTCCACGGGAATACCCGTTATCACTGACGCTTTCTTCCGGATAAGCAGACATGGCAATTGCTTTGCGTCCGGAAGGAAGGTTAATCCTGGCGGCGTCCCATAAAAACGCTTTTGAAGCTGTCCAGGCTACATCGCGGCTGTTCTTCATGATAAAATGCCAGGTAAGATTTCCTTTGGCAAGAGGCCGGATAGAAGGCTTTCCAATTTCGTCCTGACTGATTATTGAAACTGTTTTATCAGATATTGCTGCAGATGAAATTCTTTTTATTTCCCCGGCAGTTAATACTTCTGCAGCATTTTGCAGATCACCGGAACCGAATACAATCATTTCTGCAGGTGCAGTAATATAATAGTCGAAATTTCCGTATTCACAATAGAATTCACCCAGTCCCATATATGGCAAAGTGTTCCAGCCCTCTACATCATCATATACACACATGCGTGGATACCATTGTGCAATTTCATAGATCTCTCCTTTTTTTGCGTGCATTCTTCCCAGACGGTCAGCTCCGTGACTCGGAATCGCAAAATTGTAATTTACCCTGACTGATATTTTATCGCCCTTAGGTAATAGCGGATTATGTAAACGAATCTGCATTCTGGTATCAGATATCACAGGCTGAACATTGTACGACTTACCTGCATAAGTGACCGAAACAAGACCGATATGATAGCCTCCCAGGTTAAATTTTCTTACGTCAAACCTGTCACCTGAAACAGGTGTCGCAGCTGCTCCTCTTGAAGCGGGATCAAAAAGATTCTGATCTAACTGGAGCCATAAATAGTCCAGTTTATCGGGGCTGTTGTTGGTATATGAAATAACTACATCACCTGTAATACTGGTATCTTTTTCACTTAAAGTAGCATGTATCAGATAGTTGGCATTGTTCTGCCAATACATCGGACCCGGCATTCCACTTGCTGAACGATAGGCATTCGCAACAGCCGGGTTAAAACTTTGCATGAAAAAATCCTGTTTATTATACAGCAAACTATCCTTTTGTTCATTTTGAGCGAATAAAATAGTCGAGCTCATCAAAAGAAAACTCAGTAATAATCCTTTTTTCATTTTGTGGTATTAATTGTCAGATTTCTTTCGTCAGCCTGATTTATAATTATTCCAAAGAATAAGAAGTACTGGCAGACACATCAGTTATCTAAGATCAGTAAAAGTTCTTGATTTGAATGCTTTCGGGTTTCCTTATAAAGGCCAAATAAACCATTCATCCATAAGGGTTTACCCTTAGATTTTATCCCTGAAAAACCGTCTATCGTCCTTTTTAACCCGAAAATCGAAGGATTTACCTACCCGGTCGAATAAGTTAAAGAAAGCATGAAAGGCTTTGCATCTTTGTATTGTTGAAGCGCGCGAATGATCTGATCCAAAGAAAAACCAAAAGTATCCGAACTGAGAAAAACCAAACCGAATCCTAAGAATACCGAAAGAAGGATCAGACCATTAGAAGATATTTAAACCTATGAAAATGAATCCAATTCCTTAGAAAAAAAATGTTGAAGATCCCTGAACCCTTATCCTTTTGAAAACCAAACGAGATCCAATGTCGAAAAACTCTGAAATCTGTACCTTTTCTTGACGGAAAACTAAATTTTGATGACTCTTAAACAGATTTAGACAGCCACCTTATGGTGGCTGTTTTTTTATTTATTTACTTCAACAATACAAGCCACCAGCCGGTTATTGTTTCCGTCACTTTTGAAATGTATATTGCCTTTTGTAGAAAGACCGGCCTGAATAAACCGGGTGGACGATCCAAGCGCTGAACGCAACCTTTCACCATAATCTTCCATTTTATTCCGGCTGATTTTTTCATTGACCGAACTCCAGTTTAAACTGTCTTTACTTACTACAACAGCCATGATATCTTTTGTGCCAATACTATCGGGTTCCATGCTTTTATCTTTCGGGAATAAACGGTACCCTGCTATCCCGCAAAAAGGAGAATATTTTGTTTTTGTAGGCTCGTCTGATCGAGGATAAGGAAACAATGTATAGCTGCTTCCGTCTGTTTCTTTTCCGAATACGTATATATAACATTCAGATTCATTGCGTATTTCCATTTTAAATCTCGTGCCTGCTTTTAAAGCATCTGTAGTTTCAAACACGTTATCCGATGTTTTTTTCAGTGGGATATAATTCCCGGCGACCGTTTTCTTTCCATTAAAACTAACCTGAACCAAGCCAACTTCACATTCAAATGGTTTATTTGCTGCAGCCCCTACTGCCGGCATTGCTTCTAATCCGTAAGCTTCTCTTACAAAATATTTGAAAACATTGTAATTGATCCATGCAAAACCATTGTTACCCCATTGGGGACCCCAGCTATTCATAATCAGAAAAGCTCCACCATATTTCGCGTCATCATATCCTACAACACATTGTGCATGACCTCCGAATCCCATCATACTTTTATCATCCTGACTGGGGATCCAGACATCTTTACCCATCATGGGCTGCATGTAACTTCCACCCACCATCATTCCGATTACAACCGGTGCACCCTGTGAAAGATTTTCTTTTATCGCACGTAAATCAATCTGGTCCGTCCGGTCGCCTACGGTAAGCCGGTTTGAACCACGCATTCGGAATTGTCTCGCCTGATCCAATAATTGCTCATCAGGCTGTCGTTTACAATCCAGATCGTTATAGGGAAATGCATCATAAGGAACCGAACCCCGCTGGCTCATGAATTCCATGGCCCGGTTAATATAAGAACCATCGCATCTGTCCAGTCCGATCTGGTTATATAAAAAAGCAGGACTAAATTTTAATGCATTAGGATCCGAGCCTGTTCTGGCAGATTCTAAAATGGTTCGTGCACCGTAGGCGCTGCTCCACGCCACGCAACTACCCTGTTTTCCCTGGTCACCCACTGCAGGTGCAAATTTTTGCAGATTGGCAGATTCAGGTAGCGGGTTTTTATTATCATCGTCAGCGAGCGCTTCATATACTTTGGACTTATCGAAAACACGTGGATCCAATATGCCTCCTGTTGCCAGTTGCTGACCCTGCTGTGAAACTGAAGCAATATTACATCCACCACCACGACCTAATAAAAAATATCCGGCAACTACGATTCCTACAATCAGGAGGAGACTTTTCGGTCCGCGTATGAGTCCGAATATTAATGGAAGCAAACCAAAGAGACCGCCACCAGATCCGCCTCCCCTTTCACCACCACCCTCAAAACCTCCGCCGCTATCGTCCGATTCGACCGGATCGTCTGTCATTCTTATAGGCATTATAAAATATTTTAGGATGAAGAATTCCGGAATATACTTTAAAAGCACCCTTAAAATTAAGAAAGAGGAGAAGATGAAAAAATCTAAATCACTTCGAGCTGGTTGCGGAGAAGGTCATCAAACTGGTCTCTGCGGCGGATCAAATGAGTCCTGCCTTCGAGTACCATGACTTCAGCTGGTTTAAAACGGGAGTTGAAATTAGATGACATTTCAAAACCATAGGCGCCTGCATTGCGGAAAACCAGGTAGTCCCCTTCGCGGACCTGGTTAAGTGGCCGGTCCCATGCAAATGTGTCAGTTTCGCAAATATTTCCAACAACAGAATAATTTTTAACGGGACCGTCAGGATTACTGATATTCTCGATATGATGATAGGCATCATAGAACATGGGGCGAATCAGGTGATTGAAGCCGCTGTTTACACTAACAAAATCTGCCGAACTGGTTTCTTTCAGCACATTCACTTTTGTAATAAAATTTCCTGCAGCGCTTACCAGGAATTTTCCTGGTTCAAACCAGACCTGTAACTTCTTACCATTTTTATATGGATGACTGGAAAATGCTTTACTTACTTTCTCAGCAAGTAAGAGAATATCTGTTTCCTGTTCTCCTGCCTTACTCGCGACTTTAAAACCACCGCCGAGATCAATGAATTCCAGGTTTTCAAAATATGGCTCTATTTCGAATATCACTTCAATCCCCTTGAGAAAAACATCCACATCTTTTATTTCGCTACCTGTATGAATATGGAGGTCGCTGATGCGCAACTGGTACTTATTTACCAGTCTGAGTATCTGTTCAATCTGTTCTACCGGAATTCCGAATTTACTTTTATCGTGACCGGTGGAAATTTTGATATTACCTCCTGCCAGTATATTCGGGCGTAGTCGTATACCTACCGGATATGTATAGCCGAAAGCTTCACCAAATTTATCCAGATTGGAAAGGCTGTCAATATTTATATAAACACCGAGCTCTTTTGCTTCAATGATTTCATTGAAGTCAATACCATTGGAGGTATAAAGAATCCGCGATGGAGGAAATCCGGCGTGCAGGGCGAGCTTCACTTCATTGATGGAACTGCAGTCCACATTGGCGCCCAGGTTCCTGATATAGCGAAGTATATTTACATTGGTGAGTGCCTTGCAGGCATAGAAAAAAACAGTATTGGATTTACTGAAAGCATCTTCCAGCTTCCCGTATTGCTCCTTAATTTTTTCTGCGTGGTATACATAAACAGGTGTTCCATATTCTTCCGCTATTGCAATGAGATCGGTATGGGAAAGGGGATTCATCATGTTTGCGAATATAGGAATCAAGTGTGAGAGTATGGGAGTATGGGAGTATGGGAATTAATTTTACACTTTCGAATTTGAGATCCGTAAGGCGTTTCGTTTTTGGCTTTAAGCTTTGGGCTTTAAGCTTTATCTTCTTCATCTTCCGAAGTCGGTGACAAAGGATTATTTTCAAGCAATTCACCTTCTTCACTTACAACGAGTGCGGGGTTAATTTCCGGTATCAGGGGGGTATAATTCAGGAGAGAAGGTTCTTCCAGGCTTTCTCCCAAAACTTCTCTTAGTCTTGGCAGATCGGAGGTTTGATTAATACCGAAATAATCCATGAAAGATTTGGAAGTTGCATATATCAGTGGTTTGCCAGGCATATCTTCGTTGCGACCTATGATAACGATCAGTTCTTTTTCCAGTAATTTCTGGATGGAGTAATCGCTGTTCACACCACGGATAGATTCTATTTCTCCCTTGGTGATGGGTTGTTTGTAAGCTACAATTGCCAGAGTTTCCAGAGCAGCAACAGATAAACGTTTCAGGAATTTTTCACCATTCAGCTGGGCGATTGTTTTATGGAAAGCTTTTTTAGTCAGGAACTGCCATCCGCCGCCGCTTTCCCTCACTTCAAATGGGTAAAATTCAGCATTATATTTGGCAACAATGGCTTCGATTCCGGAAGAAACCTGGTCTAGTGTCAGCTTGTCATCCATGAATCCGAATGCGTTGTTTAACAGCTCGGTCATTTCCATAGCTGTCAGTGGTTTGTCACTGGCAAAAATTAAAGATTCGATGTGCGGAATTAATTCTGAGAGAACCATATATTATAGTGTGAAAGTGTGGTAGTGTGGAAGTGTGGTAGTGAAATACATTTATTTTATTTCACATGCAAATTATATAAACAGAATTCAAATTCTAAGTAATACTATTGTAAAATGCACACAATTCACCCACATTTTTAGGATTTGCCAATTCTGAAACACTTCCAAACTACCACACTACCACACTATCACTCTAATTTTGCAGTGCAGCTGCTCCCGAAACTATTTCCGTAAGTTCAGTTGTGATACTTGCCTGACGTGCGCGGTTATAGGAAATACGGAGGCTTTTCAGAATCTCGTTGGCATTTTCAGTTGCCTTATCCATTGCAGTCATGCGGGCGCCGTGTTCGGAAGCATTTGCATCCAGGACGGCTTTAAATAATTGCGTATTGAGGATTTTAGGCATGAGTTCGGTAAGAATAATTTCTTTCGAAGGTTCAAAAATAAAATCGCTGGAATTTGTTCCCGGCTTTTTTTTCGCCTTAGGTATTGGCAGGAAGGGTTCCACAACAAAGTTCTGTGTGGCAGCATTTTTAAATTCACTATAAACAATTTCAATCACATCAAATTCCCGGTTTTCAAAAGCTTTAACAGCAGCCTGAGCGCAAAGCTGAACCGATTCAAAGCGAAGATTTTGAAATATATCGCGGAATTCTCCGTTTACTTTATAGTTGTTCTTCAGGAAATGTTCATAGCCTTTTTTACCAATGCTCCAGATTACCGTATTGCCTTTGGCCGTTTGTGCAGGATACTTATCCCGCATGGTGGCTTTTGCCAGTTTAATCAGGTTTGAATTGTAGGCTCCGCAGGATGAACGGTCACTGGTGATCACGATAAGTAATACTTTTTCAATGACCGGCCTTGATGTGGATAAAGAAGAGCTGAAATCGCCGTCGGAATTGCTGACAATATTGCTGAGTACCTGCTGAAGTTTTCTGGAATAGGGACGCATTTGCTGAATGGCCTCCTGAGCCTTACGGAGTTTAGTGGCGCTGATCATTTTCATCGCTTTGGTGATTTGCTGTGTGCTCTGGATGGATTTGATCCTGTTACGAACTTCCTTCAGTTGTCCTGCCATATAGGTATTTTAAACCGGTTGCAAAGGTAACGCAACAACTTAAGAGAAGGAAAAAAATAGTACTTTCGCAACCCCCTTATAACTATGTCAAAATCAAAGAAGAAAGATTTGCCCGTCATCCTGATTACTAATGACGATGGCGTGATGGCACCCGGAATTCTTAACCTGGTCGAAGCAGTAAAGGACTTGGGAAAAGTAGTAGTCGTAGCTCCAGACAGACCCCAGTCGGGCATGGGCCACGCCATTACAATCGGACTACCACTTCGTCTGCATCCTGTTTCTATATTTGAAGGAATTGAAGCATGGCAATGTTCAGGAACACCGGTAGATTGTGTAAAACTGGCAGTAGATAAAGTCCTGCACCGAAAACCAGATATTTGTCTGAGTGGAATTAACCATGGCGCCAACCATTCTATCAACGTCATTTATTCCGGAACCATGTCTGCTGCTGTGGAAGCAGCCATCGAAAGCATTCCTTCTGCCGGATTTTCTTTACTCGATCATAGTGTGGAAGCCGATTTTACCGGCGCAAGAAAATACGCTCGTCTCGTGGTCCAGCAGATGCTGAATACCAAACTGGATAAACATACAGTGCTGAATGTAAATATTCCGGCAGTTCCGCTGGAACTGATCAAAGGTGTTAGGATCTGTAAACAGGCTTACGCTAAATATGAAGAGGATTTTGTGGAAAGAAGTGATCCCAATGGGAAAAAATACTTCTGGCTCACGGGTGAGTTTGTGAATTTTGATAAGGGAAGGGATTCGGATGTCTGGGCACTTGAGCACAATTATGTAAGTGTCGTTCCGGTACAATTTGATCTGACAAATTACGTTTTGAAAACCAAACTTGAAAAATCCTGGAAATTTTGATATTTAAGAAAGATAATTTAAAATTTGGCCTTCTACTAGGTATTTTCGGCCCTCTCCTGGCGATGACAATATATTATTTCTGGGTTTTCAGCCAGACAATCAGCTTTTCAGAATATTTCTACCTTCTTCATACGAATAAACAACTGTTGACAGCTATCAGCAGTGTTTCCCTTCTTGCTAATGCCGTAATATTTACGATATACATCAATACTCACCGGGATAAAACGGCCAGGGGCATTTTTGCAGCTACACTCATTTACGGTATCGCTGTGCTGGTTTATAAACTCATTCATTAAGCCTAAAGCTTAAAGCCCAAAGCTTAAAACTTTTTCTATTTTGCACTTCTCACATTAAAATAACGGTCAACGGTCAACGGTCAACGGTCAACCGTCAACTTACTATCTTTGGCCATACATGAAATATTATATTATCGCTGGCGAAGCTTCAGGGGATCTGCATGGCAGCAATCTGATCCGGGAAATTAAAAAAAAGGACAGTGACGCGGAGATTCGCGGTTGGGGAGGTTTCCTCATGCAGGATGCCGGCGCAGAAATAGTAAAAGATTACCGCGAACTTGCTTTCATGGGTTTTACGGAGGTAATAAGTAACCTTTCCACCATTCTTAAGAATATCAAATTTTGCAAAACAGACATCACTGGTTTTAAACCAGACCTAATTATATTTATCGACTATCCCGGTTTTAACCTTCGCATTGCGGAATGGGCTCATAAAATGGGATATAAAACTGTTTATTTTATTTCTCCTCAGGTCTGGGCCTGGAAAGAAAGCCGGGTAAAAAACATTCGTACGAATATTGATAAAATGCTGGTCATCCTTCCATTTGAAAAAGCTTTTTTTCAGAAATGGAACTATGAAACAATATATGTAGGACATCCCCTCGTTGAAGTGATCGAACGATTTAAAACATCCCCCGAAGCAGGCAGGCTACCAGTAATTTATATAGGCAAAGGCGGGCCAATAGAACCCAGGTTGCCGCTGATTGCCTTGTTACCCGGAAGCCGTAAACAGGAAATATTAAAAAAACTGCCGGTCATGCTGGAAGCAAGCCGTGCTTTTCCTGGTTACCAGTTTGTTGTGGCTGAAGCACCCGGACTGGATGCTGATTTTTATGATGAAATCTTAAAAAACTATCCACAAGCTGGCTGGGTAAGAAATCAAACCTATTCCCTTCTCATGCATGCGCAGGCAGCCTGTGTGACTTCAGGAACAGCTACTCTGGAAACTGCTTTGTTCGGCGTTCCGGAAGTAATTTGTTATAAAGGAAGCAGTATATCCTACCAGATAGCCAAACGACTGATCAAAGTAAAATATATTTCCCTGGTCAACCTGATCATGGATAAACCTGTTGTTAAAGAACTGATCCAGAACGAAATGAATGTTGAAAATATTATTGCTGAATTAAAAAGGCTTATTTCTGATGAAAAGACCAGGGATAGGATTCATAAAGACTATTCCGACCTGCGAGCTCTTTTATCGCAGGACGGGAATGCCTCGGAAAAGGCTGCGCAATTGATTGTTGAATTTGGATTGGAAAGTAAAAATTAAAAAGTAAAAAGTAAAAAAGATGTTAGGTTTAAGTTTTTTGCTTCTGACTTAAATCTTTAGGATTTTTCCCCTTTTACTTTTTCCTTTTTACTTTTTACTTTTGAATTTTTACTTTTGAATTTTTACTTTTGAATTTTTATTTTTTACCGAAAATCAGACGAAAAACGATAACAAGTATTCCAATCAGGAACATAAAGATTGAAATCCGGTTAATCGTATTCATATAACCGATCCAGCTGCTGGTCGGTTCTTTTGGATCTCTCTTCCTGATATAAAGATATTCTGCAAGTTTACGGAGTATTCCCATCGTGATGGAATCAAAGATAATTAACAAGAGCATCCGGGATTTGTTTAGATTGGATATATTTGCAGCTCTTTTATACAGTCATCGTCTTCCGCAATAGTGGGAGCCCGATCAAAATCTGCCTTGATTAATAAATGCAGACGTTAGAGTCAAAAATTTAGCGTCGGCAAAGAGCCTGGGTTAACTAAGCGTCACCTAATTGTGGCGGGCTGTCAAAGGGGGATTAGCTCATCTGGTAGAGCGCTAGCATGGCATGTTAGAGGTGACCGGTTCGATCCCGGTATCCTCCACTTTTTGAGTCAACAAGTTAAGTTCAGTACTTAACTTGTTTTATTTTTATCCCCTGTTTGATCTTCATATCCTCCCATCCTATAAAGTTTATGTTTTGTAGAAATAAAGAAATCTATAGACCTTCTTCCACTTCCCTCAATCAAAAGAAACAAGCAGGATAGAATTTGGGCATAGTCCGACCGTATTTCATGAAGAACAGCCCATATGCCCATTTTTGGCGGCGCAGGTGGCATGGGCAATGGACTTCTTCCAAAATATAAATCAATCTTAGTACTGAGCACAGCTACGATCATCTGAATAATAAAATAGAATGATACGATTCTGGTGAAAAGTCCAAAAATAAGAAGCAATCCGCCAATGATCTCACCTGTTGCAATCAGATGTGCCGTAGTTGCCGGAAAGGGAAAACCCAGTTTTGTAAATCGCCCGACGCCCTGATTTACATAAACAAATTTCAGCAGACCTTCCCAAAAAAATACAGTTCCAGCCATCAGGCGAATAATTAAAATGGACGACTGGCCCGTAACAGGAGGGTTCGTAAACCAGGTTATGATTTTTTTCATTTTTTTATTTATTAAATTAGAGTACAAACTTCCACAGGTTGGATAACCTTTCAAAACAATTTACACCAAACATTGCATTGCCTTGATTAAAGAGGAGATTATCAAGAATTCCACACTCTTTATGTAAAAAATAATATTACCTGTGTGATGTTACTACTTTTGTAAAAAAATACGCATTGAAAGACAGGCCCTTCTTATTACATTTTTTATTCTGGTCAGCATTATATGTGCTGTGGGTAGTTATTTTTCGCAGTTATTCCATCTCCATTACAAGAACAATGACCATCGAATTTTGCTATTTGATTTTCATCACGGCGGATTATTATATCATTAATAATTTTATAGTACCCGGATTTCTTTTTAAAAGGAAATACAGCCCTTTTATAACGGGCACCATATTGACTGTTGCACTTTCGGCATTGGGCAGATCCCTGATTGCTTACAATATGAATCTACACTATTTTCATACTCCCGGTATTGTTGATTTCCCTTCTATTTATATTCATTCCCTGATCAATATTTCACTTTGGGTACTTCTGATTACAATCGGGAATATGATGATTGAAAGGGGACAGGCCCACCAAAAACTTGAACTGATGGAAAAAGAAAAAATAAAAACCGAATTGGATTATTTAAAAGCCCAAATTAACCCACATGCACTTTTTAATTCATTGAATACCATTTACGGTCATATCGAAAAAAGCAACCAGGTTGC